>OCRP01000149.1_pt1 | contig 84423 bp, 75 predicted proteins | sample 1538871 | NCBI WGS metagenome assembly OCRP01 (sample SAMN04571731, study PRJEB22368) | human gut metagenome | biome: human gut; material: stool | host: Homo sapiens | place: Luxembourg | collected 2012-09-20 | reverse complement strand
TCACCGTCAACTGGTCCAACATCATACAGTATATCCACCCCGACGGCACGGCTTGCGGAGCAACGGAAAACGTGCCCAACAACCGCCGCATGTGTAGCGACGGGAGGTATCTTTATGTCACGTCTTACGCCCACAAGTGTGGCTCGCAGACCTTCACCCGTGGTTATGTGGCGAAGATAGACCTCAAGACCAAGGATGTGGTGGCCACCTGTGAGGTGGGGTGGGAGCCAGAAGGCATACGCCTTTACAAAGGGGTGCTCTATATTGCCAACACGGGCGGCTACTCGTTCAGCGAGACCACCCACGACCATGAGACCACCGTGTCGCTTGTCGACAGCGAGACGATGACGCTCATCCGCAACGTCGACACGGGCTGCATAAACCTCTATGGTGAGATATCGCAGGCGGGCAGGTATCTGTGCATCAACTCGTGTGGCGACTATTATGACGTGAAGCCACGCATGCTGATCTTCGATTGCGAGACCAACACGTTCAACGTGCTCGATTTCCCCTGCACCTACAACACCACCGATGGCAAGCTGTTCTATGTGGTGGGATCGGAATATTCTTATTACACCAACGAGTATAAGTATTATCAGCGAACCATCAACCCAGCAACGATGGAGGTGAAGGAGGGTGTGGTCAACGATGTCGTGACAAAGAAGCTGAGCGAGCTGACGTCGCCCTACGAGATTTACATCTCGCCTTACACCCATAACATCTATTTCACCGATGCAGGAAGCTATGCCTCTGCCGGCTATCTCTATGGCTACACCATGAAGGGTGAAGAGCTGTTCAAGCCGCAGAAGGTGTATATCAACCCCGCGCATATCTTGGCTCTGCCTGTGTATGGGAAATAAAGAAAAGGAAGAAAACAAAAAAGTTATGATAAAAAATGTTCTTACATCAATGTTTTTAGCCACGGCGATGGGCGTGTCGGCACAGACGCAGCAGGTCACCGTGGTGGAGCTGCATCCCGCCCCGGGACAGTTTGTCAACACGCTCCCTGCTGCCACAGCCGAGACAACGCACGAGGAGGTGTGTGAGGCGGCTACGGAGAGCTTGGCTGACGAGGAGCTGATTCACCTCGGAACCTACGGAGGCTACATCACCGTTCAGTTTGACCACCCCGTGCAGAACAAGAAAGGGTCCGACTTCCGCATCCTCGGCAACGGCTTCTATGCTGCCTCCGACCCTGTCTATGGCAGCGAGACCATTGGCGGTAGTTTTGAGCCGGGCATTGTGTATGTGGGTGTGGGCGATGACGTGAACACCTGCAAGTGGTATGAGTTGGCGGGTTCCGAATATTACACCTCTGAGATTCACGACTTCTCCATAACCTACCACAAACCTACGGCAGAGAGTGGTGACCATAAGCATCCGTTCTCCACCTTCGACAACTACATCAAGTGGGAGGCGACATGGACAGCGAAGGATGGCACGAAGCGCGACTCGACAGGCTATCACATGAAAAACTCGTTTCATAAGCAGACCTACTGGCCGCTGTGGGAGGAGGGTGAGACGCTGACGTTCAAGGGTGGCAAGCTCCCTAACAACGCCATTGACCAGTCGGGCAAAGGCTCCTATTGGGTGCTCTACCGCTATGCCAAGGATTCTTATGGCTATGCCGATGCCTCGCTGAACAAAGACCAATATTCGACGTTCGACATCGACTGGGCTGTTGATGAACAAGGCAACCATGTGGACCTCACGGAGATCAACTACATAAAGGTGGTGACTGGCATCTTCCAATATTGTGGCTGGCTGGGTGAGACCTCAACAGAGGTTGCTGGCTTCGTTGACCTGCACCTCGTGCCGGGTTATGACGATGACCCGATAATCATTCCTGTGAAGCAGCGTCCCACGGGTGTCGCTTCCGTGCGTGCTGACGGCAAGGACGATGTGCGCTATTATGACCTCACGGGCCGTAGGGTGGTGAAACCCACGCGCGGCATCTACATAAGCAACGGAAAGAAGATAATGATAAAATAGGAAATTTCGTTATCGGCTTTTTAGACAAGAAAACGTATTACATTAAAACATTAAATTTTTTTTATGAGAAAATTCTTTACTCTTGCAGCATTGTGCTTCGCAGCACTGTGTGCCAACGCACAGGATGAGGCTGGTTACACCATCCGCACACTGACATTTGAGGATGCCGACTTTAAAGGTGACAACCCTACGTTCGGCGGCGAAAAAAGTTGGTCATCGCTGATTGACGAACCTCAGTATGGCGGTAAATTGCTTTATGGCTCAGGCGCTGGTGTCAGCTCTGAAGAAGAGGCTTACAAGTGGACCGACGAAAACAACACATGGCTCTCAAACACTCTCTCTGAGGGCTACGGCTCATGGTGCTATTGGAGCGGTGGTCACGCCATCTCCAACTATGCTTCTGCTGACATTAAAACCAATGGCGGCTTCAATTCGCAGCTTACCATTTATAAGAAGAGCGACAACATGGAGCTTGTGCGCACAGGTGGCGGACACAACGGTTCTGACAACTTCGCTGTTCATTTCGGCTATGCAGACAACTCTGGTTTCGGCCTTACCGAGGCTTCTCTTCCTGCATTAAAATTTGCCGACGGCACAGCAAGGGTGATCGACCACATGTATGTCAACAACATCTGCTATGCGCTCAACTGCTACATGAACGGCAATGGCCTTACCGCAAAGATTGGTCCCGACGACTGGGTGGCTATCGTGGCAACAGGCTACAATGGTGACGAGAAGACGGGCGAGGCAAAGATATATCTCTGCAACGGTCCTGAGAACATTGTTACCGACTGGACAAAGTTTGATCTCTCGGGTCTTGGCAAGGTTACAAAGGTGACGTTCAACGTGAAAGGTTCAAGCGACAACGGCTATGGCTTCTCTCAGCCCGCCTACTTTGCTTATGACGATGTTGCTGTGCGCTTCGATGTCTCTACAGGCATCAACAGCGTCAAGACCAACAAGGTTGCCGACAATGCCTATTATGACCTTCAGGGTCGCCGCATCAACGGTCCTCAGAAGGGCATGTATATCCACAACGGAAAGGTTTATGTGAAATAACTCAAAAAGCGGGGAGTGAAAGAAATCTTTCACTCCCCGCTTTTTGAATTTTGAGTTTTGAATTTTGAGTTTTGAATTATCGGCTTTCAGCCGATTTTGAATTAAAGAATTTTGATTTTCCTAATTCAAAACTGAACAATTCCTAATTGCGGCAAAGCCGCAATAATTCAAAATTCAAAACTCAAAATTCCTAATTGCGGCAGCCGCCGCAACAATTCAAAACTCAAAATTCAAAATTCAAAATTGCGGCAGCCGCCGCAATAATTCAAAACTCAAAATTCAAAATTCAAAACTGCGCGAAGCGCAAAGCGCTTCGCGCTTAAAACTCCATCCCAGCCTATGCGTCACTCCTTTTCTTCCCAGTGAGCGCACGATGTAGACACCATCGGGAAGATCTTTAACGTTTATCTTTGTTCCATTGTATGGGCGTGTTGCCACAATGCGGCCGTAGATGTTTTCGATGGTTATAAACTGAGCATCGAGGGTGGAACCTTTGGGCGGCACCGTTATGAAGGTGTTGTCGCATGGGAGCAAGGGGTTGGTGGCGAGAGCTGCTGCTCCATATCCCGCTGCTATTCCATAACCCGCTGCTGTTCCTTTACCCATCGAAGCGGTAGCATTGTAACCAGCCAGGTCATAGCCTGTTGGTTCTATGCCTTCCTGTTGCAAGGGTGCGCTCTCGTTGCCGTAGCGGTCGGTTGCTGTTACGGCATAATGGCGTGAAGGGTCTGTGGGGATGGCAAGTTGCCAACGTTGCAGACGTGTGGCGATGAGGTTCTCTGCCTTTTCCGTGTTGACGGGGTAGGAGCGTGACGAGTAGACGTTGTAGCGTGTCATCACCGTGTCGTGGTTGGCAGGTGTCCATGACAGCACGCTTGTGGTAAGCCCGTCTTTTCCTTTTGCTTCTTCGGTTGTTATGGTGAGCGCTGATGGGGTGGCGGGTGTCTTTGCCCGCTCCCATGTCATCGGCGGGATGAGGGCTGGTGTGCGGTCAAAGCGCGATGCGAAACTGTAGATGCCCTTGGTGTTGTCGGTGAAAAACTTGGAGCGGAAGAAGGCATGTCCCATGCCGTAGGAGCGCAGCACCTCCATCTCGCGTGTAATGTCGATGAGGGGCCAGTTTTTCTCGCGTGGCGACATGAAATAGATGCCGAGGCCCGGTGCTATGATGCGGCCGTGGCTCTGCTCTGCCCAGTCGATGGCGAAGGGGTAGAAATGGTTGTCGCGAAAATACATCATTGGGAACAGCTCGTCCATCAGTCCGTCGCGCAGCCATCCCTGTGCATCCTGGCACACCCTGGTGTAGGCGTTCCAGCCGTTACTGCAATAGCGTGACAGGTCATCGGCCTTGCCTATGGGTGAGCAGCTCATCTTTACCCATGGCTTCAGGGCCTTAACCTTCATCGACACCTTGCGCACGATGTTGGTGATGAAGCGGCGTCCCTGTTCGCGACTCACCTTTATGTTCCATGTCTCGGGGTAACGAATGTAGTCGAGGTGTATGCCGTCGATGTCGTAACGACGGGTTATCTCGTCACACAGACGGGCAATATAATCGGCTGTGCCTTGCTTCTCAGGATCCATGAAGCCGTCGGGGCCAATCTTCTTTATGAGCTTGGGGTAGCGTCGGCGCAACGTGCGGCATCCTAACCCGTCCCATTTGCCCACGGGTATGGCGACCACCCATGCGTGTAGCTCCATGCCACGATGGTGACACTCGTCAATGGCAAACCTGAGCGCGTCATATCCCGGACTCTTGCCCGGACATCCCGACAGGCATCCGTCCCATGGCTCCAGCTGCGAGGGATAGATGGTGGTGGCGCGTATGCGTGTCTGCAACAGCACGGTGTTGATGCCTGCTTGCTGCAAGCGGTCGAGGATGTGGCGCATCTCTTGCTTCTGCTTCTCTATGGACCGTGCCGACTGGGCGTAGCTGTGGGGCCAGTCAAGTCCGCCGATCGTGGTGAGCCATACCGCTCTCACCTCATGCTTGGGTTGAGGCCCGCTAAACGTTGCGGTCTGTGCCTTGGCTGTGAGTGAGAACAATGAGCAAACCATTATGCTCCACGCCGCAAGCACCGTTAACGTGTGTCTTGTCGTTTTCTTTTCTTTCATATTTTGCAAAATTAATGAAAAAAAAGATGAAGCCCTTGCTTTTTTGTCATAAATAAAAAAAATATCTGATGCCTTGGGGGTAAGGATAAGACTGTTGCTGTTTATACAAACGAAAGGTGGTGTGTCATAAACGCTTTGAAGGACAATACCCTTAAAGTGTTTTGACACACCACCTTTTTTATCTTAAACCCAAATAGGTCATTAGGTCGTTTTATGTCGGTTTTTATAACTGATCTTCTAAAAATCCAAAATACAAGCAAGTCCTAACGACCGGTTTGAGTTAAACGATGTCTATCGTCGGTTTGTTTATGTGTTTACTCCCACACGCTGTTGATGGTTACATCTGTCTCTGTCTGAGACTCCGTTGCCGACTGCCATTCATCATCAAATAGTCCAGGGTTTTTCTTCGACATTGCAGCATTATCTCCTTCCAACTGCGCACCTTCACGGCTTCCTGCCAACATTTCGGTTGTGAGGACTGCTGTCATTACCTGTATCTGTGGTTTAATATATCTTTTCATTGTAGTCTTGCTCTTTTAATCATTTTACAATCACTTTCTTGCCGTTCATGATGTAGAGGCCAGGAGCTGTGGGTCGCTGAACCTTAACACCCTGCAAGGTGTAGCAGCTGTTGTTGACATTCTTCTTTGTGTTTGAAAGGCTGTTGATGCCAGACACTGTGCCGAAGTCGGTGTCGAATGCCAATGCGAAGTTCGGGCTGAGCTTTGCATCCCACTCCTTGATGTCTTTGTCGTTCTCCTTCTTGCCTCCAGTGAGCTGCAAGTCATAGTCGACCACACTCTTCGGCAGCTTCAGATAAGCATATTCTTTGTTTACTTTTCCTTTCAAGCGGAAGAATCCCAAATAGTCGTCTGTGCCTGCATCGCCATTTGACTGCTCTGCAAGGTTTAGGGTTCCTTTAAGACTCTGTCCTGTTTTGGTGTTAGAGAACCAGTTGAGAGCGAAGTTACGGTCCACATAACAGTGGTGTTCCTCGTCGTAGTCGCCCTCTGTGATGTCAGCACCATCGGTTGGCAGTCCCACGAGATAGTTTTTGAAGGTCTCACCAGGATATTTGTCTTTGTTTTTCCAAAGCTCACGCATGTTTTCGCTTGTTACAAGGTCGGTCCATCTAGATCTAAGAGTTACCTTCATCTCGTCTCCTGTCCCTTCTGTGCCGTTGCCCACGAGCACTACGCCCATCTCAGCAGGGATATATGTAATCTCGCGCAAGCGCATTACACCTTGTGATTTCTTTCCACCGTTTGTTGCGTCCTTGTCGAAGCTATGAACAACATAGGCCTTAACTGTGCCATCAGTGGGCAGATCCCAGTTGGCGTTAGAACTGAATGTGCGGATATACTTGTTCTTTGAACGTTTGATGACAACAGGGTTCTCCTTGTAGAAAATCAAACGATATGTGCTGGTTGTAACGTTGAAGCGCACAACATAATATTTATAATCTGGATCCTTTACTTTCGGATTCAGAGCTTGCTCGCCGTTGCAGAGCACATTAGAATAGTTGCCTGAGAGGTTCATACAACCATACGGTGCTGTTGCGTCGTACTCGTCCTGTACCTGTGCGCGTGCAATGTGGTTCCAAGCGCTGTTGCCATCGTAAGGATCAGACGGCGCCCAGTTTAATCCAAGGTCGTAAATGATTTCGGGTGCGAATGAGAACCATAGACCATTGGGATTGGCGTCATTCCATTGCACCAAACTTGTGTAAACAATACTGTCGGTCTCGTTGGTGATGGGGTTTGTGTACACCCTGCGTTCCATCAGCTTGGCATCATCCTTCTTATACTTGTAGTTCTTGCCATCCATCGCTCCGATGAGGTAGAAATTGGCTGTCGTCTCGTCATAGTTTTTGCCTTTAGACTCTGCATAATCTTTATACACCTTCGACATCGACTTGTTGATGAACAGCGACAGAGAGTTGGCTTTTACATAATGAGATATGTTGTTGTTTTTGCCACTTGTTTCTTTCGTTGTTGTTTTTATTTCACCACCCAGGTTCAGAGCCACTGTGTAAGACACGCCGCTACCTTTGGTTATTACAAATGCGTTTTCTGGACGGTTAGTCACAAACGACTCTGTCTTGTATGATTTTATTGAAGAGTAAGAAGAGTTATTGTTATATGCAGGCTGCCTCTCCTCCTCACCAAATGTGTTTTCATCGGTTGCGGGGTTGAGCGTTATGTTGTTGTCGTCGCGCTTTCTTGCATATATGCGTATCTTGTCGCCTTTTTTGCCAGGCAGCTGCTCATCTTTGAAGGCTGCTGTGGCGAGGATGTCTGAATATGGCATCTTTCCATCACGCTCTTTGCGTACACGCGACTCGATGAATGGTACTATCATCTCCTGAACCGTTGTTCCTGCAGCGTTTTTATATTCTGCCACCAGGTCAAAATCCTTTGCCTTACCTAAGGTGGTACCTTTGGTAACATGGAGCGATTTGGTTTCGGCATTAAAATGGAATGTGTACGAGTTGTAAGCCTCCATGATGAAATACCAATAGTTGTCAGAGGTCGATTTCTCCATGTCTGTCACGGGTTCATCTTTTTTTAATAGACGACCATTTTTGTGAGTGCCGCTCGTCTCAACCGTTATGGGATGATAAGATGTCGGTTTGCTGTTACCCTCTGTTCCAATGCGGAAACGAAAATCGAAGTTGGCTTTTGTGTTGTAGACGGTGTAAAAATAGTTCACATGGTCTGTTGTTTCAAACTTATAACCATCCTCATTCTTTTCACTCCAATCTTTCACATTGCTCTTCAGAAGCTGGCCAACCATGTAATAAGATTGTGCCATTGCACTTTGCGTGATTGCAAAGAGTAACAGAAGTGTTGTTAATAAAGTAAGTAATTTTTTCATACTTCACGTTCTTTAAGTTATTGTTATAATATATTGATTTTTCGGATTTCCTCATTTGTGTTGGGGTCTTTCGAATTTTCCGTTTGTGTTGTAACCACTTTGATTTCAAATCATACGTTTTGTTTTCTGTATTCTCAATCTTTGTGGTTCTATTGATTTTCATATGGACCCTTCCTATGTTGATAGTCGGGTCGCTATTCAATTTTTTTTAATTTGGTTATTTTACGTTTTTATTTTCTTTATGCAAAATTATTTCAGTTTGTTGACATGACAAAGAGATGTGGGTAGGAAAAAGTGATGATAAAGATGCGCAAACGTTTTCATCAGTGTAAATAACTTGCGTAATGTTGTTGCGTCTCAGATATATTTTGTAATTTTGCATGTCAATTTAAAACCTACAGGTCGTTTATTGTAAGAAAACGTTATAAAAACGTGGGTGGTGACGATAATTGAAAACGAAACAACAATAATTTTAAACAAAAATGATATCTTTCACTCTCAGCTTGTTAGCATTGATCGTAGGCTATCTGGTCTACGGAAAGTTTGTAGAACGAGTGTTCGGCCCCGATGACCGCCCCACGCCCGCTGTGTCAAAAGCCGACGGCATCGACTATGTGGTGTTGCCAGGCTGGAAAATATTTATGATCCAGTTTCTTAACATCGCTGGCACAGGCCCCATCTTCGGCGTCATCATGGGCGCATGGTATGGTCCTGTGGCTTATCTGTGGATCGTGCTTGGCTGCATCTTTGCAGGAGCCATGCACGATTATATGAGCGGCATGCTCTCCCTTCGCAACGGCGGCGTTGGTCTGCCCGAGCTTGTGGGCAAGTATCTTGGCAAGCGTACAAAGAAGGTTAACCTTGTGTTCACCGTGCTGCTGCTCATGATGGTGGGCGTGGTCTTTGTGTACAGCCCGGCAATCATTCTCCACGGCATCGGCGGTTCCGTGATGATGTGGATAGTTATCATTTTTATCTATTACATCATTGCCACCATGCTCCCCATCGACAAGATCATAGGCAAGGTCTATCCGCTTTTCGCCTTCTCTCTCTTGTTCATGGCTGTGGCGCTGATGATAGGTCTGTTTGTGAAGATGCCGCAGCTGCCCGAACTGTGGAGCGACCTCAGCAAGAGCAATCTCAACAGCACCCCAACATGGTTAGGCACAGAGAGTTACATGTCTAAGAACCCGCTGTTCCCATGCCTCTTCCTCACCATCGCCTGTGGAGCCATCAGCGGCTTCCACGCCACACAGAGTCCGCTCATGGCCCGCTGCATGAAGAGTGAGCGCTACGGTCGCCCCATCTTCTACGGCGCCATGATAACCGAGGGCATCGTGGCTCTCATCTGGGCCACCGTGTCGATGTATTTCTTCTATTATGGCGGTTGGCGCGAGGTTGTGCCTGCTGCTGTGGCCGACCAGTTCATAGCTCAAGCCGATGGCGGCAAGTCGCTCATCCAGTTCTTCTCCGCTCCCGAGGTCGTGGAGCATGTGTGCTCAGGATGGCTCGGCATGTTTGGTGGCTTGTTGGCACTTCTCGGTGTTGTGGCAGCACCTATCACCAGTGGCGATACCGCCTTCCGTAGCGCCCGTCTTATCGTTGCCGAGGCGTTGGGCATAGACCAGCGTGCCATACGCCGCCGTCTCTATATCTGCGTTCCGATGTTCGTTGCTGCCGTGCTCTTGCTTGTGTGGCAGATGGAGAACCCTGACGGCTTCAATGTTATCTGGCAATATTTTGGTTGGGCGAACCAGACGCTCAGCGTGTTCACCCTGTGGGCACTCACCGTCTATCTCGTGGAGCAGAAGAAACGTTATGTCATGACGCTCATCCCCGCCCTGTTCATGACCACCGTGTGCTCAACGTTTATCTTCGTGTCAAACCAGGCGTTCGGTCTGCAAGGATGGGTTGGCTATGGTCTTGGTCTCGCTGTCTTTGCCGTGGCTATAATATGGTTTGTTTGGTGGAAGAAGCACGCCACTGTGTGAAAAAAACAGAATAATAAGCTAAAATATAATTTTCTGCCCTTTCGGGCGTTATATATAATAAGGTGAGGCGACATGCACTGGTGACATGCCGCCTCATTGATGTTTACACCTTATTTTAAACAGGAATATTTTAAACAAGAAAGATAAGTATGATGAAGAAACTTTACGCATTGGTTGCCGCGCTGATGGTGTCGGTAGCCGCAAACGCACAGTTTGAGCAAGGAAAAATTTATATGAACGGTTCGCTCACTGGTCTCAACATGAGCTACAGCGGCAACACAAAGTTTAACATGGGTGCTTCGGGTCAGATGGGTTACATGGTGGCCGACGACTGGCTCGTTTACGGATCGCTGGCTTACAACCACTATGGCTCAAAGGACATAAGCGACACCTACTCGTTTGGTGTTGGCGGCCGCTACTACATTGAGCAGAACGGCATCTATCTCGGCATGAACTGCAAGCTGGCTCACGCCAAGGGTTACACCGATGTGATGCCTGGCTTCGAGGTGGGCTATGCTTACTTCCTCAGCCGCACCGTGACCCTTGAGCCTGCCATCTACTATGACCAGTCGTTCAAGAGCCACAGCGACTATTCGACCGTTGGCTTCAAGGTGGGTATCGGCGTTTATCTGTTCAACGACTAACGGCCACTGATGATTGAACAAAACTATCCCTCACAGCTTCTCGACGATGCTGTGGGCGAATTGTCAAAGTTGCCTGGCGTGGGGCGTAAGACAGCCCTGCGCCTGGCACTCTTCTTGTTGAGGCAGAGCACCGACAGCGTCGACGCGTTTGCCGGAGCGATAAGCAAGATGCGGCATGAGGTGCGCTATTGTCGTGTGTGTCACAACATCAGCGACACCGACATCTGTCCCATCTGCGCCAACCCCAAACGCGACACTCGCACGATATGTGTGGTGGAGAACATTCGCGACGTGATGGCGGTGGAGAACACGCAGCAGTATGGCGGCCTCTACCATGTGCTCGGTGGCGTAATCTCACCAATGGACGGCGTGGGACCTTCAGACCTTGCCATCGACTCGCTCGTGGAGCGTGTGGCAAGCGGCGAGGTGGAGGAGGTCATCCTGGCGCTCAGTCCGACGATGGAGGGCGACACCACCAATTTCTTCATATCGCGTAAGCTCGCACCTTATGATGTGAGGATAAGCGTCATCGCGCGTGGCATCTCCGTGGGCGATGAGCTGGAGTATACCGATGAGGTGACGCTTGGACGTGCCATCATCAACCGAACAGAAATGAAAAATGACAAATGAAACGTACACAACACATCCTTTTCATAAGTGCCGTTGTGCCTCTCACCATAGTGGCGTTGGCTGTCGTGCTCTTTGAGACCGACCTTCTGCCCTGTGGCGTGCTCCGAGGTCAACAGGTCAACTTCGAGTTTGTGGCAGCGGTGGCGATGGAGATCCTTACCATCGCCTTCATTCCTCTGGCCTTGAAACTCTTTAAGCTGCGTGCTGTGGCTAAGCGTCTGCGCACACCCCAGACCTTGCTCTGCCTTGGTTCTCTGCGTCTGGCCATGCTCACGGTGCCCATGGTTGTCAACACCCTGCTTTATTATCTTTTCATGAATGTCGCCTTTGGCTATCTGGCCATCATCCTGGCGCTGTGCATCTTCTTCGTGTTCCCGTCAATGTCGCGCTGTGAGGCAGAGGTTGGCATGGGTGGAGATGAAGAGGGGCTTGGCGATGCAGCCGGCGAACCGGCCGATGCAGCCGGCAATCATGCCGATGCAGCCGGCGAGCTTGGCGACAACAATGAAGGCAAGTCAGCACTTTAACACGCTTTTCCATTGAAACTCTCTGTAATTATTGTCAACTACAACGTTAAGTTTTATCTCGAGCAATGTCTGTTGTCGGTCTTTAAGGCGACAAAAAACATTGCTACGGAGGTGTTTGTTGTTGACAATCACTCGCGCGACGGATCGGTCGACTATCTCACCGACCGCTTTCCTTCAGTCAACATTATAAGCAGCAACCACAATCTTGGTTTTGCACGCGCCAACAACATTGCCATCCGACAATGTTCGGGCGACTATGTGCTGTTGCTCAACCCCGACACCATCGTTGGCGAGAACGCTCTCGACGAGGTCGTGGCGTTCATGGATGCCCATCCTAAGGCAGGAGGGGTAGGGGTGTGTATGCTCAAGGTAGACGGCACACCTGCCATGGAGTCGCGCCGCGGCTTCCCAACACCGCTAACCGCCTTCTACAAGATGAGCGGTCTGTGTGCCCGCTTCCCTAAGAGCCGTCGCTTCGGCCATTATTATATGGGTTACCTGCCGTGGAGCAGTGCCGAGCGCATAGAGGTCATCAGTGGGGCTTTCTGCATGGTGCGTCATGAGGCACTCGACAAGATAGGGCTGCTCGATGAAGATTTCTTTATGTATGGCGAGGACATAGACCTGTCGTATCGTCTGCTTAAGGGGGGCTATGAAAACTGGTATGTGCCGGCCCGCATTCTCCATTACAAGGGTGAGAGCACGCATAAGTCATCGTTTGCTTATGTCCATGTGTTCTACGATGCCATGTTCATCTTCTTCCGAAAACATTATGGCCACTTGTCCTTGCTCTTCAGTGTGCCCGTCAAGGGTGCCATCTTGGTCAAGGCCACGGCAGCTCTGTTTAAGATGCTGATTGGACGTGTGCGAAAGAGCCTGGGCTTTTTCAGCCGTAACAGGGTGGCAACAACGTCTTATGTCTTCATTGGCTGTAACGATGCTCTTGAGCGTTGTCGCAAGATAGCGCGCAAGAAAGGTCTCGATGCCACGTTCCATGAAGGCACAGCGGAGAGCTTGCCCCATGGACATGTGGACATGCCGATGCCTAAGGGCGATGTGGTGGCGGTCTACGATGTCTGCTCTTATAGCTATGAACAGATCTTCGACATCTTTGCCAACGACGACAACAAGGACGTGGGCATTGGAACTTTCGACAAGACAACAGGCACAATCATAACATGTGAGGAGGTGCTGAGATGAACAGAGATGAGAAAAAAGATATAAGCCTTAACGCTGAAAAGAGCCTTAACGCAGAAAAAGGCCTTAACGTTGAAAAGAGCCTTAACGCAGAAAAGGGCTTTAACGCAGAAAAGGGCTTTAACGCAGAAACGGCCATGGCTGTTGTTCGTCTCCGAGCAATGGAACCCGAAGACCTCGATGCTCTCTACCGCATAGAGAACGACCGCGACGTGTGGGATGTTGGAGAGAACAACGTGCCTTATTCGAGATACATCTTGCACGATTACATTGCCAACGCCTCGGCAGATATTTATGCCGACAAGCAGGTGCGCATGGTTGTGGAGAACGAAGAAGGCCAACTGGTGGGCGTTGCCGATGTGGTGAATTTCTGTCCATCTCACGCAAGGGCAGAGGTGAGCATCGTTATTTGTCGCGAACACCGGAAAAAAGGCTACGCAAGGGCTGCGATAAGGCAAATTATGGAGTATGCTCTTCGTACGCTTCATCTCCATCAGCTCTATGCCGTTGTGCGTGAGGATAATATGCCGTCTCTGAATCTGTTCTCGTCGCTTGGCTTTAAGAGCAATATGGTGCTTGAAGACTGGCTTTTCGATGGCAAAGACTACCATAATGCGGTGGTAATGCAATTTTTTTTTGTAAAAAAGTTGTCGAAAAATTTGGTGGGTAACTAAAAAATGTCTACCTTTGCACTCGCTAAAACGAAATGACGCGATTTGAATGGTGCGTTAGTTCAGTTGGTTAGAATACATGCCTGTCACGCATGGGGTCACGAGTTCGAGTCTCGTACGCACCGCCAACGCTCATTTACGATAGCAAATAACTAACAATGGTGCGTTAGTTCAGTTGGTTAGAATACATGCCTGTCACGCATGGGGTCACGAGTTCGAGTCTCGTACGCACCGCAGAAAGCTTCAATCTGAAAAGGTTGAGGCTTTTTTGTTGCATCTACATTTTAACGATTAAATGGTTTAACGATTAAATGGTTTAATTGTTTAACGATTTAATAATATTTTTTCTGTGATGCTCGCAAAGCTTTGCTTTGCTTGTTTTTAAAACATTAATGCCCATTAATTATCCATTAATTATCATTAAAACGCGCACCGCGCGGTTTTTATTAATGTTTAATTAATGTTCAATTAACGGGCATTAATGTTCTGAACAAAACGCGCAAAGCGCGAAATAAAATTATTAGCACACAACAATAATATATGAGCCTAAACAGGGAAATAATGAAATCTCTATTTTATTCCCCTTTCGTTCAAAGCCTTGCTATATTTTGCTGCGTTCTGTAGGTGTTCCTTATAAGAGCGGGCAAAGTTGTGTGTGCCACTGAAGTCTTCCTTTGCGCACATGTAGATGAAGTCGTGGTTCACATGGTTAAGCACGGCATCGATGCCGGCAACCGAAGGAATGCGGATGGGGCCTGGGGGTAAGCCAGGGTTGACGTAGGTGTTGTAGGGGCTCTTGATGTGCAGCAGATTGTTGTATATGCGCTTAAGGTCGAAACGCTTCCACGCATATTTGATCGTGGGGTCTGCTTGCAGCGGCATGCCTTCGGGATATTCGGCATTGCGGAGCATCAGACGGTTATAATACATTCCTGCCACCATAGGCTTCTCCTCGTCGTTCGCCGTCTCCTCGTCCACGATGCTTGCCAGTGTTATCACCTCGTTGGGTGTGAGCTTCATCTGTTGCGCCTTCACCGTGCGGTCGCCCTCCCAGAAGCGTTTGCTCTCTTTCTGCATGCGGTCGAGCAGGCGCTCCACCGATGTGTTCCAGTAGATGTCGTAGGTGTTTGGTATGAACATGCAGGCAATGGTCGCTGTGTCGTAGCCATATTTCTCGCATGTGGCCTCGCTGGTGAGCGCTTTGGCAATGTCGGCGCTGTCAACCATCAGTCGCTTTGACAGTTCGGCGGCCAGCTTGTCGAGCGTGCGAACGGACGGCACGGTCAGGTTAACAGGCGTCTGCTGTCCGTTTCTCATGTGGCGGAACGTCTGCAAGGCTCCTGTTGACGGCTCGATGGCGTAACGTCCTGTGCGCACATGCGAGGCGTAGCTTGTGGCGTTGGTGAGGAGCTTGAAAGCAGCAAGCGAGTGGCTTGCCGAGACATCAGACAGCTTGGTGTAGACCGAGTCGATGTTGTCGTCGTCGTCTACATAAACATAATGTGTCTCGCCGTCCTTCGACATGGACGAGAAAAAGTAGTAGTAGCCCACACCTGCTGCCATCACGGCACAGGCTGCTGCTGCCACCGCACATTTCTTTATAAGGTTCTTTTTCATGTTCGTCTTTTTTATGCTTTTCTTGTTTCTTTTTCTGTTTGTTCTCTTTCTTTATTCTGTTTGTTCTCTTTCTTTTTATCTCCTTTTCAATTTGCAAAAGTAATCTTATTTTTTCACATATCGCTCTTTTTGTATGTTTTATATTGGGGTCGCAATGTTTAATTGTTGCTGAATTATGATAAAATGTTACAAAAAATGAGGAAAATACAAACAAGTGTTAATGTTTGGCCCTGGTGATAAACTTTTATGCGTCTTGTTGCATCTAATAGCCAGATGACATTAATTATCGACAGAACTAATTTATCAAGAACATAAGATGAAGACATTTTCAAAAACATGTGTGGCTGTAGCCCTCCTTCTCGCCTCGTTTTCTCAGGCAGAGGCACGTCAATGGACGTTGGGCGACTGCGTTAACTATGCCCTTGCCAACAACATATCGTTGAAGAAAACCAAGGTGCAGCAGCTCACAGCTCTTGAAGACGTGAAGCAGAGTCAGGCGGCGCTGCTACCGTCGCTTGATTTTTCTACTTCTCAAAACATCACTTATCGTCCGTGGCCGGAAAGCGGACGCCAGACTGTTGCCAACGGATATGTGCAGTCGAGCGTGGACAAGACCTATTATAACGGTTCCTACTCGGTGAGCGGCAACTGGACCGTGTGGAACGGCGGACGCAACACCAACCAGGTGAAGCTCAACAAGCTCACGGAGCAACAGGCGGTGCTCGACTCGGCTCAGACCGCTAACAACATTCTGGAGCAGATCGCGCAGCTCTATGTGCAGATTCTCTATTCGAACGAGGCCATAAAGGTTAACAAGTCGAGCCTTGAGACAAGCAAGGCCAACGAGGAGCGCGGAAAGACAATGGTGGGCGTGGGAAAGATGAGTAAGGCTGACCTCGCACAGCTCACCTCGCAGCGCGCACAGGACGAGTATAACATTGTGGAGGCAGAGAGCAACCTTCGCAACTATAAGCGCCAGCTCAAGCAACTGCTACAGATCACCAACGACGACGAGTTTGACGTGGCTGTGCCAGAGGCGACCGATGCCATGGCGCTCGAAGCGGTGCCGGCGCTCAACGATGTCTACACGGCGACCATAGAGCACCGTCCAGAGATCAAGGCGGCACAGCTCGGTGTGGAGAGCAGCGACCTGAGCCTGAAGATTGCCAAGGCGCAACGCATGCCGACCATCGGTCTGAACCTCGGCGTGGCGACCAACACCACGTCAATGAGCAACGACGCATGGGGGTCGCAGATGAAGACCAACTTTAACGTGGGTGGCGGCGTGACGCTGAGCATTCCGCTCTTCGACAACCGCTCGTCAAAGACTGCTGCCAACAAGGCCATGCTGCAACGCGAAAGCTACATGCTCGACATGAAGGACAAGCAGACCACGCTCTACTCGACCGTAGAGAACTACTGGCTGCAGGCTGTCACGAACCAGAACAAGTTTAAGGCGGCACAGGTGTCGACACAGAGCGCACAGGTGAGCTACGACCTGCTGAGCGAGCAGTTCCGTCTGGGTCTAAAGAACATTGTCGAACTGATGACGGGCAAGGATAACCTCCTGAAGGCGCAGCAGAACGAGTTGCAGAGCAAATATCTGGCAATTCTGAACCTCAACATGCTCAATTTCTACAAGACGGGTGAACTGAAATAAAAAACAAATAAGAGAGAGATGAAAAAGATAAGCAAAGTGTATATCGCCGCTGGCGTGGTGGCGATAGTGGCTGTTGTTGCCTGGGCTATGTCGGGCGGCAAGAAGCAAGAAGAGGTGTCGTTCGACACGGCAAAGGTGGCACCTGCCAACCTCATGACCAGCGTCACGGCAACAGGAACCATCGAGCCTGTGACATCGGTGACCGTGGGTACACAGGTGAGCGGCATCGTGAGCAAACTGTATGTCGACTACAACTCGGTGGTGAAGAAAGGACAGGTCATAGCGGAGCTCGACAAGACAAACCTCGTCAGTCAGCTTAACGCTTCGAAGGCGACGCTGGCAAGCGCACAGAGCAAGCTCAACTATGAGTCGGCCAACTTCAAGCGTTATGCCACACTCTACAAAAAAGGTCTGGTGAGCGCCGATGAGTATGAGAACGCACAGCTCACCTACAAGCAGGCAAAGGATCAGGTGGCCACAGCTAAGGAGGATGTGCAGCGTGCACAGACAAACCTCGGCTATGCAACCATCACATCGCCCATCGACGGTGTGGTGCTGTCAAAGTCGGTGGAGGAGGGTCAGACCGTGGCTGCCAGCTTCTCTACGCCAGAACTGTTCACCATTGCGCAGAACCTTAAGGAGATGCAGGTAGTGGCAGATGTGGATGAGGCCGACATTGGCGATGTGAAGGAGGGTGAGCGTGTGACGTTCACCGTCGATGCCTATCCCGACGACACCTTCGATGGAACGGTAAAGCAGGTGCGCCAAGAGGCCACCACAACAAACAACGTTGTGACTTATGAGGTGGTGATAAGCGCTCCTAACGCTGACCTCAAACTGAAGCCGGGTCTCACAGCCAACGTTACCATCTACACCGCTGAGCGCAAGAACGTGACGTGTGTGCCCTCAAAGGCTTTGCGTTACACGCCTACCAAGGAGACCGTTGGCAAGCGTAAGATTGTCGACTGCAACGGCAAGAACAAGGTGTGGACCATCGAGGGCAACAGTCTGGTGGCTCACCGTGTGAACATAGGCATGACCGATGGCACCAACACGGAGCTGCTCAGCGGCATGAAGCTCGGAGCAGAGGTGATCACAGGCATCAACGTGGCTTCGCCCGACGATGAGGCCGCCGCCGACGGCAGCGGCGAGAAGAGTCCGTTTGCGCCAGGCCCTCCGGGAAAGAACAAGAAGAAATAAAGGCAAAAGGAGAATGACCTGTATGGATAACAACAAGAAAGCGGTTATTGAACTGCAGAATGTGAAGCGCGAGTTTGTCGTCGGCGATGAGACGGTTCATGCCCTTCGTGGCGTGTCGTTCAAGATCTATGAGGGCGAGTTCGTGACCATCATGGGAAAATCGGGGTCAGGCAAGTCGACGCTGCTCAACCAGCTCGGCTGCCTTGACACACCGAGCAGTGGCGAGTATCTGCTCGATGGCATCTCCGTGCGTACCATGTCGAAGAGCCAGCGTGCGGTGCTGCGCAACAGAAAAATTGGGTTTATCTTCCAAAACTATAACCTGTTGCCTAAGACCACAAGTGTGGAGAATGTGGAACTGCCGCTGATGTACAACTCGGCTGTGGGAGCGAAGGAGCGGTTCGACCGCGCTGTGGAGGCTCTTAAGGCCGTGGGTCTGGGTAGCCGATTGTATCATAAGTCAAACCAGATGTCGGGTGGTCAGATGCAGCGTGTCGCCATTGCGCGTGCGCTTGTCAACAACCCCGCCGTCATCCTTGCCGATGAGGCTACGGGTAACCTCGACACGCGCACCTCGTTTGAGATCTTGGTGCTCTTCCAGAAGCTGCATGCCGAGGGACGCACCATAATCTTCGTGACACATAACCCCGACATCGCCCACTACTCATCACGCAACATCATGCTGCGTGATGGCAAGGTGATAAGTGACGAGTATAACCATAACATCCTCTCGGCTGCCGACGGACTGGCTGCGTTGCCGCCAAACTCGGACGAATAGATGATGTTAAGTGACCATTACATAATTTTTTATGAACTACAGCAATTTATTCAAGATAGCCCTCCGCGCCATCGCTGCCAACAAGATGCGGTCGTTCCTCACCGCCCTCGGCATAATTATCGGCGTGGCGTCGGTCATCACGATGTTGGCGATAGGTCAAGGCTCGAAGAAGAGCATACAGGCCAACATCGCCGAGATGGGCTCAAACATGATCATGATCAGTCCGGGAGCAGACCGCGGACCGGGTGGCGTGAGACAGGATGCCTCATCAATGGAGACTCTTAAGCTCACCGACTATCAGGCTCTTAAGGACGAGTGTAATTATATCAAAGGCATCAGTCCGACGGTCAACAGCAGCGGACAGTGGATCTACGCCAACAACAACACGCCGTCAAGCATCTATGGTGTTAACCTCGACTATCTCGACATTCGTCAGCTCTCTGTGAGCGATGGCGAGATGTTCACCGAGACCGACATCAAAACCAGCGCCAAGGTGTGTGTGCTCGGTCAGACCATCGTAGACAACCTCTTCCCCGACGGCTCTGACCCCGTGGGACGTGTGGTGCGCTTCAACAGCATCCCGTTCCGTGTGGTGGGCGTGCTCAAGAAGAAGGGCTACAACTCTATGGGCATGGACCAGGACGACCTCGCCCTCGCTCCTTACACTACGGTCATGAAGCGCATCCTTGCACAGACATATCTTGGGGGCATCACCTGCTCGGCAATAACCGAGGGTGTGACCGATCAGGCAACGGAGGAGATAACGAAGATCTTGCGACGCACGCATAAGCTCAAGGACGCTACTGATACCACCGAGGCCGACTCTGACGACTTCAACATACGTTCTCAGGAGGAGTTGGCGAGCATGATGAACTCGACCACCGACATGCTGACCATCTTGCTTGGCTGTGTGGCTGGCATCTCGCTCATTGTGGGCGGCATAGGCATCATGAACATCATGTATGTGAGCGTCACGGAGCGCACACGCGAGATTGGTCTGCGCATGAGTGTTGGTGCGCGTGGTGTTGACATCCTCAACCAGTTTCTTATCGAGGCAATCTTGCTTAGCGTCACAGGTGGACTCATTGGTGTGCTTCTTGGTGTGGGAGCATCCTATACCGTGAACCTCGTTGCCCATTGGCCAATAAGCATTCAGCCGTGGAGCATCATCATGAGTTTCGCCGTGTGTACCTTCACTGGCGTCTTCTTCGGATGGTATCCTGCCAAGAAGGCTGCACAGCTCGACCCCATTGAGGCTATACGTTACGAGTAACTCAAAATTATTGCGCCTGGTGGCGCAATAATTTTGAATTTTGAATTTTGATTTTTGAGTTTTGAATTATCGGCTTTCAGCCGATTTTGAATTATCGATTTTTGATTTTTGAGTTGTCGATTATTGATTTTTGAATTTTGAGTTTTGATTTTTGAATTTTCGGCTTTCAGCCGATTTTGAGTTATCGATTTTTGAATTTTGAATTTTGAATTTTGAGTTTTGATTTTTGAATTATCATTTTTGATTTTCCAATTCAAAATTGAACAATTCCTAATTGCGGCAAAGCCGCAATAATTCAAAACTCAAAATTCAAAACTCAAAATTCCCTATGGCATGTCCTCAGGTTGAGAGATGAGTGTTGTTGCCCCATGCTCAAGCAGAAACTCCTTGTCGCGGAAGCCCCAAAGCACGCTCACGCAAGGCATGCCGCTGTTCTTGGCTGTCATGATGTCCACGTCGCTGTCGCCAATGTAGACGGCACCTTCCTTGTCAACGCCCAGTTCGCGCAAGGCTTCAATCACCGTGTCGGGAGCAGGCTTCTTGCGAATGTCCTCGCGTTCACCAATGGCCACAGGCACCAGGTCGCCAAAGAAATGACGACAGAGCTCGCGGGTGGCGGCATAAAACTTGTTGCTCACCACGGCAATGTTCTTGCCCTCAGCCTTCAACTGCTCAAGCAGCTGCATGATGCCGTGGTAGGGTTGCGTGGTGTCGAGGTTATGCTGCATGTAGTGTTGGCGGAAGGTGGCGAAGGTTTCCTCAAACAGAGGGTTGTTCAAACCGTCGGGTATGGCACGTTCCATGAGCTTCTTCACGCCGTTGCCCACAAAGCGGCGCACCTCATCGAGAGAGCGTTCGGGCATGTGGTGTGTGCGCAAGGCATAGTTGGTGCTTGCTGCGAGGTCGGCGAGTGTGCTCAGCAGGGTGCCGTCAAGATCAAAAATATAAGTCTTATATTTGTGCATCTTCTTTCTTACTCCCTTTCTTTTATTTTGTAAGTGCGTTCAGGCGTGCTATATATTTGCCAAGGATGTCAAACTCGATGTTCACCACCGAGCCCACCTCTATGTCACAGAAATTGGTGTTGTCGTGAGTGTAAGGAATTATAGCCACGCTGAACGAGTTGGCTGTGGGGTTGCAGACCGTCAGCGACACGCCGTTCACCGTTACCGAGCCTTTGTCTACGGTGAAATAGCCGCGGCTGGCCATCTCCTTGTCAAACTCATACTCGAACGTGTAGTAGGTAGAACCTTGTGCGTCTTTCTTCTCTTTGCAAACAGCTGTGCCGTCGACATGTCCCTGAACGATGTGACCATCGAGGCGGCCGTTCATCATCATGGAGCGCTCCACGTTAACCTTGTCACCCACCTTCAGCAGTCCGAGGTTTGAGCGGTCGAGCGTTTCTTTCATTGCTGTCACGGTGTATGTGTCGGCTGTCTTCTTGACCACGGTCAGGCACACGCCGTTATGCGCCACGCTCTGATCGATGGTCAGCTCGTTGGTGAAAGAGCAGCTTAGTGTGAAATCGATATTCTCTTGATTCTTCTCGATGGCTACAACGGTTGCCATCTCTTCTACTATTCCAGAAAACATAATGCTGTGTTTTATAAAAATGCTGAGATTTATAATTGGATAAATTTTTGCAACGAATAAGCTCCATGCAATGAATAAGCTCCATGCAATGGTTAAGCTCCATGCAATGGCTAAGCTTCATGCAATGGCTAAGCTTCATGCAATAGCTACTTTTCATGCAATGATTAATCTCTTACTCCTTTTCTGTGTGGGGTAAAGATTGAAAGCAAGGATTGGGAGAAAGGGGAGAAATGTGTGAAAGAGAAAGAGAATAAGAAAGAGGGAATTGCCCGATGATGTGATGAAACTCCGAGTAATATAAGAATTGAGTGCTCTCCGTCTTTGTAATCCACCGGCTTTTCAGCTTAGTTCCTTACGGATTTTATATGGCCCGCCATTGACAAAAGAAGCTTTCTCGGCTGTTGTTTTAAAATTGATGAGTATCCCGATCAAATCGGCACAATCCCCTGTATCGTTCTCCTTTCAGTTTCTTTTTGATAGTGCAAAGTTACTGCTTTATTGCTAAAGTTCCAAATCTTTGCTGTCTTTTTTGTAACAATAGAGTCGTCCGACAAACCTTCTGCATGTTTAAGGTTGTCTTCTTTCAACCCTCTTGTTGTCCAATTCTTCTTTGGACTTTTCTTTTCCTTCTGTTCCTTTTTTTTCTTTTTCTTCTGTTGCTTCTTCTCCTTTTTCTTCTCCTTTTTCTTCTCCTTTTTCTTCTCCTTCTCCTTTTTCTCTTTCTCTTTTTGTCTTAAGATATTTTTGTCTTAAGCCTTTTGCTGTTTAAATATCCTCAAGGTCTTCAGATGTGCGTTCGAGTATGCTTGCAGCCAGTCCGTCGGCAGTCTGTATTATAGACACGAGCGGGTAGAGCTTGCGTGCTGTGTCGTAGCAGCGCTCGTCCTCATAGCTGTTCATGTTTAGACCGAAGGCACCCATGTGCCAGCGGATGGCGAGCATCTCTGCATCGCTGAGATCCAGTCCGCTGCACAGAAGCAGGATGACCGATTTCTCGCCATGTCCCATAGGAAAGTCCTTATATGTTATCTTGTAGCCCTCACAGTCTTCCCATTGTCCGAGAGCGTTCTTGCGCTTCTTGACAGAGCGTATGTAGATGTCGCTTTTGCACACGTCGTGCAGCAGACTGGCAATAATTATGCTGTCGCGTTTCACCTCTGTCTCCAAGGTCGGCTCAAGAGGCTTCATTGCTTCCCATATAGCGAGTGCAGCGCGGCAGGTGTTGATTGAATGTTTCACCAATCCTCCTTCCACGTTAAGATGGTGTCCTGCCGAGGCCGGTGCCTCAAAGAACCCAAGGTTTTCAAGATCGCTGATAACGTCTTCCACGCCATCGCGCTTTGTTGAGCGGAGTAGTTCGAGAAACTCCTCCTTGTTTGCGTTGATGTCAAGTTTCATATTTTTTCTATTGTTTCTTCTCCAAAATACTTGTCAAACTCTTTTCTCAGCAGCGTCTTGTCAACGATAATTTCTCTTATCACGCGCAGCGCTTCCTGGTTAGGAGAGTTTTGGATCCACAGCTTGATGTAGCCGTGGGCTGAGTATTTGTTTTCCATGTGGTCGACGAAGCGCTTCCATTGTTCCTCTTCCGATTTCTCCGGATAATGCGCCAAGCCATAGAGCACCGTGCGGCGGAACACCGTCTCGGGACGTAGGTCACGGTCGGCTTCTGCCACAATCTTGCCGTATATGCTGCGGGGAGCATGCGAGGCCGAGGCGCGGTGGTCCTCCACAGCCTCGCGCATGATCTTTATCTGCTCGGGCGAGAACCAGCGGCGCAGACGCATGTCGGCAGCTAAGATCTTGCCGCTCGTCAGGTGGTGGATGGCACGCGGTCCCTCCAGTCCGAGGTCATGGTAGGCGGCGATGACATACGCCATGTTGATGTCGGCTCCGATGTTTCGTGCCAACTCCAGCGAGCGTTTTATCACGCTGTTGGCGTGAGAGAGGTTGTGTGCCTTGTCGAAGGCCGCATATTTAGGCAAAATATTTTGTTCGACAAACTCCATGATGTCGAGACTTACATTTCGTGTGTCCATAAGGAATGTTGTTGCTATTTATTTGCAAAATTAATCTATTATGGTTAATTTTGCAAGAACATTCAGCATTAATTAAAAGAATAATTCAAAACGGTTAATTAGAAACGACAAGATACATAAAAATTATGGATGATACAAACGTGAGAGTAAATTCGGCCAAGGCGTGGTTCCTTGCAGCGCGTCCAAAGACGTTGACTGGTGCTGCCGTGCCTGTGATGATAGGCATTGCCTGTGCTGTGGCTTTGCATGGTGTGGAGGTGAGATGGGTGCCGGCTGTGTTGTGCATGCTGTTTGCCTTGATAATGCAGATCGATGCCAACTTTGTGAACGACTATTTCGATTTCATGAAAGGCACCGACGACGAACAGCGTCTCGGTCCTAAACGTGCTTGCTCACAGGGGTGGATCACCGCTCCTGCCATGCGCTCCGCCTTGCTGTTGACGACAGCCGTTGCTTGTGTTGTCGGCTTGCCACTCATCCTGTATGGTGGATGGGAGATGATTCTTGTGGGTCTGGCGTGCGTGGTGTTTTGCTTTCTTTACACCATCTCTCTGTCTTACATGGGTCTTGGCGATGTGCTCGTGCTCGTGTTCTTCGGCTTGGTGCCTGTGAGCATGACCTACTGGCTTGTTGCCCCTGCCTCGCCTCTGTTGTCTATTCCGCTGACTGTCATCGGCTTGTCGTTGGCTTGTGGTTTGGTTATAGACACGCTGCTCGTCGTCAACAACTACCGCGACATCGACAACGACCGACGCACAGGCAAGCGCACGCTCATCGTGAAGATTGGCGCTAAGAACGGTCGCTGCCTATATCTCTGGCTCGGCATTGCAGCATGCATCGTCAATTTTCTTTTCTGCTACCTCCCGGCTGTGTGGCCCTGGCTTCTGCCTCTCTTCTATCTGCCGTTCCACATCGCGACATACAGGGAGATGGTGCGCATTGACAAGGGTGCAGCCCTCAACCATGTGCTTGGCAAAACCGCCCGTAACATGTTTCTCTATGGGCTGCTCACAGCGGCAGGACAGGTCTTAAGCCTAACCATGGTTTAAGGCGTTTTGCAGGTCTATGGCGTTTAGGCAAGCTATCTATGGCACTTAGCCGAGCTATCTATGGCACATAGCTGAGCTGTCTATGGCACTTAGGTAGGCTATCTATGTCACATGGTTCGCCAATCTTTGATGTTTAGGCAGATTAAGCGTGGCTCATATATAATTAAGGTGGAGGCTCAAACGAAACATTAATCGTTTGAACCTCCACCTTATTATATAATAGTGACCTCTTGTTTTCTTTTCTTTCCCTCTTGTTTTCTTTTCTTTCCCTCTTTTTCTTTCCTCCTTCCGTCTCTTAGTTGAAGAAGTTCCAACTCAAACCGAAGCGGAAGACACGTTGGTTGAGAGGGTAGTGGGGTGTGAGGAAATATTGTCTGTTGCCGCTGCCCGCATTGACGTGACTCATCATCACGAAGAAGCGGGTATGCTTCAAGTGGAAGTTGGCGTAGATGTTGACGAGCGGATAGTTGCCCGTCTGCACACGGTTGTCGCCTGTCTGTACGGCATACTGTCCGAGCGCCGGACTGTAGTCGGGGGCATAATACTTTGTGAAGTAGCGTCCGTCGGCACCAAAGTCGCATTTCAGCACCTGTGCAATCTTGAAGCGCAGGTAGAGGTTGGTGTAGATGTTGAGGTCGGGCACGGGCAACACATCGTTGTCCGTCGACTTCTGATATGTTATGACATTTTCCCAGTTGAGCGGTCCCAACTTAAAGTTCTGTGCCAGCGACAGCGTGAGCAACGTTATTGCTCCGCCTTTCTGTCTCACCTCCATGGTGTTGCCCTTGCGTGAGTGGTCGTCGGCAATGTTGTAGCCCATGGCCAGGTAAGTGTAGTTCTGAATCTCGTCGAAGGCCACGCGCAGCGTTGTGTTGGTCTTGCGATAAGAGAACAGACCCTCCACGCGCGAGTGGAGCTCCTTGCTGAGCGAGGTGTTGTCCCACCAGAAATGGCGTGAGTGGTAGTGGCGATAGTAGAACGTTGGGTTGTTGCGGTGGAAGAAGCCCTTTGCCGCCAGCGTCACGGTGTCGCCAAACAGCGGGAAGTTGAGGTCCACCGCTCCGTCAATCTTAAGCTGTCCGAGATCTTCGCCGAGCAGCCATGTCTCTGCCGTCACGTTATAGTGGAGCGTCTTGCCCTCCGTCTTCGACAGTTGTCCTCCCACGCTGAGGTTATGCTCGTTGTAAGAGGTTGTGGCTGTGTTAGAGTCGGAGCTTGGCAGCACAAAACGGCGCAGGTCAGACGTCACAAACGCCTTCACGCCAGCCTTTGCCCACTTGTTGAAGCCTTCGAGCATGGATATGGCAAACGTGTTCTGAAGGCGCAGGTGTGAGGTCTTGTCGTAAATGCTGTCGCCGGCGTAGGGGCCAGCCACATAGTTGTCGGCATAGAAGTCGGCAGGCGTGTTGTATGCCTGGTATATGCGCTTATAGTTGTCGAGCTTCATGGTGTGTATGAAGCTGGTCACCGGCACATACTCATCCTTCATCCACATCGTGTCGGCAGCCGCCTTAGCCGACACCTTTGCCAAGCTGTCAGCCATCTCCTTGCTGTCCACGTTTATGCGTCCGCCCTTGCCTATGCTGTCGGTTGCTGTCGGCTCGTTGCCCGCAATCTTGGCATCGCTGGGTCTGCCGGCATAGGTCTTCTTCTCCTTTACGTTGTCTTCGTTGAAGTCGCGCCCCTCGTCTTCAGCCTTTCGCCGTTCCTCTTCGCGTCGTTTGCGCTCCTCGCTGTCACGCTTGGCTTCCATGGCAAACTTCTTCGCCTTGATCTCTTCCTCCGTCATCTTCACCTTGCGCTTGAAGCCCACATTGTAACGGTGTGAGAGAAAGACGTGCTGGTTGTCGTTGCGGTTCCAGTTGTTCTCCAGAACGGTCGGGATCTCGTTTGTGGCAAAGTCGTCGTCAAAGCTCTCGGGGTGCAGCACAAAGTTGTCGTCGGTTATACCGCCGTTCTCCGTCACCTTCTGGTGGTTGGTAGAGAAGAGAAGGTGTGCCTGGTAACGGTCGCCGAGGTAGGAGCCATACATCGTGTAGTTGAAGTGGGACGTGCTCTGGTTCTGGTAGTAGCCGCGTCCGTAGATATAGTCGAAGTTGAAGCCCACGCCCAGTCGTTTGCCCGCGTTCACGCCAAACTTAGCCGTGAAATGGTCCTCGCCGTTTGTGCGGTTTCCTGCCGTGTTGTATGTGAGGTTTGTGAAAGGCGACAGCGTGTTGGTGAAATGGAATGTCGACACGGGCTTCACGAAATAGTCGTAAGGCTGTGTGAAGAGAAACTGTCCGTCGTCCTGACGGTCAATGAACACGCGGTTTATGCGTGGCGTGCCGACGTTGCCCAAGGTGTTGTATTCGCCTCTGAGACCTGTCCCGAAGATGGTGTTCATGAACATGTGTGGCACGGTGTCGAGCTCTGCCTTTCTTATGTCTCCAAAGCGTTCGTCCACAGTCCACACCTTTATGCCCTTCGGAATCTCCTTGTCGGTGCCCAGCGAGTCGGCGTTCTGCTTTGTCGACCTTCGCGTTACGTTTCCGTCTTCGTCCATCTGGTTGAACGAGTCAAATTGTGCCCACGCCATCAACGGCATGAGCACGAAGAGTGTAAGAGATATAAAATGTCTGTACATCAAGTTGGGTTTATTTACGCAACAATCGCAAGCAACATTCTGCCACCTTGAAGATGATGGCGCAGAGCAGAACGAATGTGCCTACGGCATGGCTTGAAAGGTAATACAACAATACGCCGACAACAGCTCCCAACATGAAGATGATGTTGAGGATGTTGCGTATCTTGAAAAATCGGTCACGAGGTTGTTCCTCCTCTCCGCGGCGGTGGCGAGGTATGGGGTTCTCGTTTGTTTCGTTTATATCCATAGCTTTCTTTGTTTACGGGTTATTGATTTGGCATGCGCTGATGGTGGGCAAACCGACCAGAGGTCTCTACTCGTTGCCTTTCACCATCTTGGTGATAAGCTCAAACAGTTCGTCCTTGCGGTCGATGGTGCTGCGGCGGAACTTTGCCGAGCCGGGCAGCAGCTTTGTGCCTTTTTTGTTTATGGCTTCCTTGTCTGAGATCCATTCTTCGGCGCTTGTGCGCATCTCCGTGGGGCGTCCCTGTTCGTAGAGGAACGTCATGCGCTCAAGGGTGAGATGCAGATGCCCGTCGGTGCATTTGGCGATGACGGTGTAGTTGAAGCGTGTGCGGTCGAGCACCACAAAGTTTTTCTTGAATGTCATCCATTCGTGATATTGTGCCACGATGCTGTGCTCCTTCTTGTTCACCAGCACCACGCCGCTCTTCGAGCGCTCGTCTTGAATCTGACATTCTTGGTTTGCGATGGTGTCGAGCGCCACATACATGCGGTCATAGACCTGTTGAGCGCTCAGCGCGGGCACGTCAAGGTCGAGCGTGAACACCACATTGCCGTCCTGCTCGGGCATGGCTCCAGGTTTCAGATACTTATAATCTTCGCTGTTGGGGTCGAGCACATGGCGTGCCGGCACAAGCTTGGTTGCGGCAATCTGCTTGCCCTCAGCCTGTTGTGCTGCATCAGCTGTTTTGTTACCTGCTTTGGCGGCTTGCTTGCGTGCCTCTTTCTCAGCTCTTGCAGCCTCTTTTGCGGCTTTCTTTGCTGCCTTGGCAGCAGCCTTAGCTTCCTCTGCTGCTTTGCGTGCTTCCTCAACCTTGTTTTGTGTGGGCACAGCCTCCCATTCGCTCTGAGCCAAGGCTGTGAGCGGGAGGAACAGCATTATTGTGAAAAACAATTTCTTCATGTCTTCTGATTTTTATGGTCATTACATTATATCTTGCAAAATTAATAAATTATGCGCAACAAAGGGCCACAATATTCATTATTTAACGTTTAAGAGCTGAAGAACCCTGGGTTTTGGCGTTTAAAAGCTTTGGTCTTGTTGCGAAAGCACTTTGGTTTTGTTGTTTCAGACCTTTTGTTTTGTTGTGAAAGCGTTTTGGTTTTGTTGTTTCAGCCCTTTTGTTTTGTTGCGAAAGCGTTTTGGTTTTGTTGTTTCAGACCTTTTGTTTTGTTGTGGAAGCGTTTTGGTTTTGTTGTTTCAGCCCTTTTGTTTTGTTGTGAAAGCGTTTTGGTTTTGTTGCAAAAGGGTAAAAGATTTGCTGTGAAAGGGTCTTAGATATTGCATATTTATGCGTTATGCTGTATATTTATTCAAAACACAATGTGTAACAATTAAAGGCGGTTTTGTTGGCAAAAAGACAGAAAAAAGAGTGTTTTGCTATACAATTTTGTTAACGAATCTTAAAATCCGACTTTCGTTGTCATTAAGCCTCTTTGAGGTCGTCAAAGGGCCTTAATGAGGCTGTCAAAGAGCCTCTTTGAGGATGCAATAAAGGCACTTTCATTTTGTCATTTGGGCCCTTTTGGAAAACATCCGCAAAAGGGCCTGTTTTTGCATAAATATGCAAAACTATTCTTTTATTTCCCATCCGTCAATAGTTCCAGTTTCGGATGAGAAATTGCTGCCAACAAGATAAATTTTTCTGCTGTCTGTTGCATATTCGCGAGCATAGCCTTTCTTCTCTATCTGCTCTAAGGCTTCCATAGCAGAACCGTCGCGTTTGAATTCAAAAACGAAGATATTGTGCTTTGTTTCAACCACACAATCAACCCTTCCTTCGCTCTGTTCTTTCTCTACAAAGACTGTGAAACAGCTAATCATTCTTAGAACAAGGTAGAAGGTATACTGAAAATAACGTTCCTTCTCGCGCTCATTGTCTTTGCGGCGTTGGTTGTAAGGTATGCTGGCAAAAAACGATGTGAACATTTTTCCCAATTGTTTGCAATCGCCTTTCTCCATTATGGTTACCACTTCCATAATCCAAGAAGATGTAATCTCTTTTGTTTTAAGATAACTTGATGCCAACATGGTAACAAAGCCACGCTTCACCTCGTCGTTGGGAAAATCTAAAAGGTAAGAGTCCATGTCCATATTCCAATCTTTGATGGTGAGGTAGCCGCTCTGGTAGATCATAGGCAACGGTGCCTCCACATCGGCTTTATAGTCGATAAACTCTTCTTTGGGATAATATTTGTTTACTATTTCGTTAAGGTTTTCATCAAAATGTGAGAGCAAGCGAATAAGATATGTCGGTGTGCCCGTGCTGAACCAATAGTCGCTCAGCTGTTTCTTGCTCAGCGCGTTTAATATGCTGAACGGATTGTATATGTCGAGCATGTTTGCGCTGAAATGGTATCCGTCATATTTGCGTTTGAGTTTACTTTTTATCTCTTCCTCAGACAGCTTGTATCTTTCTGCCATCGCGTTTATTTGCTCGTCAAAGACAGAATAAAATTCTTCTTCTGAGATGCCGCAAAGAGCTTCGTAATGCTCGTCCATGCTGATGTCGTTAGGTTGGTTGAACCCACTAAACACGCTCACTTGTGAAAATTTTGTTACACCTGTGAGCAACACAAAACGCAGGTCGGCATCTGCTTCTTTAAATACGGAATAGAAACCTTTCAAGCTGTTGCGATTATATTCTTCAAGGCTCATTGTGCCATAATCGCCACCCATAGCGATGTCCAAATCCATGACATCGAGCAGAGGTTTGTCATATTCGTCAATAAGCACAACCGCTCTCTCGCCAGTTTTTGCATGGGCGTTTCTTAGCACAGCTTGAAATCTGCTTCCTAACGTCACGGCAAACTCGTCCTTGCCGTAAAGCTGTTCTGCACGGGCGACAAATTCTTCCAATACGTTGTCAAGCGTATGTGGCTCCACAAAATTTTGTCCACCAAAAGAAAGATGAAACACGGGATGTTTCTTCCATTCCTTTTCTAACGAGTCGATGGCAAGACCTTTGAACAATTCTCGCTTGCCCTCGAAAAAGCATTTTAGGGTGGACACAAGCAATGACTTTCCAAATCGTCGTGGACGACTCAGAAAGTATGTCTTGCCGTTATGCACCAAATCGTAAACTAAAGCTGTTTTGTCAACGTAAACAAAACCACCCTCTACAATTTGGTCAAAACTCTGTATGCCTATAGGATATTTCATCTTCTTGCTGTTTTTTTGCTGTCCTTTGGCAAAGTTACGAAAAATAATTGCAAGAACAAAGTGGAGCGATGAAAATATGTGCTTGGGCAAAATTTTGTACAAGCCAACTATTTCTTCTCTTCCAACTGCTGCTGCAATCTCACAATCTCGTCGCGATATTGGGCAGCTTGAATGAAGTCGAGGTTCTTGGCGGCCTCTTTCATGAGCTGTGTGGTGGCGTCGATGCTCTTCTGTAGCTGCTCGCGACTCATGCGCACGATGATCGGGTCGGCGGCGAAGGCTGCCTGTTGCGGCTCCACATAAGGCTCGTAACGTGTCGTTCTCTGCGGCTTTTTCGCCTCGCGTGTCTCGGGCGTTGACGATGAGGCGGCAGACAGCGAGCCCTTGATGTCCTTCTTGATCTGCTTGGGCGTGATGTGGTGCTCCTCGTTATATTTGAGCTGTATGGTGCGTCGGCGTGCCGTCTCGTCGATGGTGCGCTGCATGCTGTCGGTTATGGTGTCGGCATACATTATTACCTTGCCGTTCACGTTTCGTGCGGCACGTCCCGCCGTCTGTGTGAGCGAGCGGTGAGAGCGTAGGAAGCCCTCCTTGTCGGCATCGAGAATGGCCACAAGCGACACCTCTGGCAGGTCAAGACCCTCGCGCAACAGGTTCACGCCCACCAGCACATCGTAGAGACCTTGGCGCAGATCGTTCATGATCTTCACACGGTCGAGCGTGGCGACATCGCTGTGAATGTAGTTGGCTTTGATGCCGTTGTTGAGCAGATACTCGGTAAGCTCCTCAGCCATGCGCTTGGTCAGCGTGGTCACAAGCACACGCTCGTCGCGGTGGGTGCGTGTGAGAATCTCGTCCATCAGGTCATCGATCTGGTTCTCGCTTGGGCGCACCTCGATCTCGGGGTCGAGCAGACCTGTGGGGCGTATAATCTGTTCAACGACAACGCCCTCTGCCTCGCGAAGCTCAAAGTCGGCAGGTGTGGCAGACACATAAACCACCTGGTTTACCATCTCCATGAACTCTTCAAACTTGAGCGGACGGTTGTCGAAGGCGGCAGGCAGACGGAAACCATACTCGACAAGGTTCTGCTTGCGGGCACGGTCGCCTCCATACATGGCGCCTATCTGTGGCACGCTCACATGGCTCTCGTCGATGAAGAGCAGGAAATCTTTGGGGAAGAAATCGAGCAGGCAGTAGGGGCGTTCGCCTGGCTGGCGGCCGTCAAAATAGCGCGAGTAGTTCTCGATGCCGCTACAATGGCCCAGTTCCTTGATCATCTCCATGTCATACTCCACGCGCTCCTTTATGCGTTGTGCTTTGATAGGATCGCCAAGGTCGTTAAAATAGTCGATCTGTGCCGTGAGGTCATCCTGAATCATCCTTATAGCCTGATCCGTCTGCTCCTTAGACGTTACGAACAGGTTGGCAGGGTAGATCTGGTAGTCGTCAAACGAGGCAATGCGGTGAAATGTCACGGCATCAAGTTCCTCAATAGAGTCGATCTCATCGTCCCACCACGAAATGCGCAAAATGTTGTCGCTATAAGCCATCGACACGTCTACCGTGTCGCCCTTGACGCGGAAGAAGCCGCGCTTCAGTTCCACGTCGTTGCGCACATACAACGCCTCGACGAGCCGTCGCAAAAAGGCGTTGCGGTCGATGGTCTGTCCGCGCTTTATGCTTATTATGCTGTTGGCCATGGCTGTAGGGCCCCCCATGCCGTAGATGCACGACACCGACGACACCACCACCACGTCCTGCCGCCCCGAGAGCAGGGCGCTCACGGCAGCCAGTCGCAGCTTGTCAATGTCCTCGTTTATGGCGAGGTCTTTCTCAATGTATGTGTCGGTGGTGGGCAGGTAAGCCTCCGGTTGGTAATAGTCGTAATAGGACACATAATATTCTACCGCGTTGTTCGGGAAGAAACTCTTCATCTCTTCATAAAGCTGCGCGGCGAGCGTCTTGTTGTGGCTGAGGATGAGGGTGGGGCGGTTTATGTTGTTTATGACGTTGGCCATGGTGAAGGTCTTTCCCGAGCCTGTGACGCCGAGCAGCACCTGTGCGCGTTCGCCCTGCTTTATGCCATCGGTCAGTTCCTTTATGGCTTCGGGCTGGTCGCCTGTGGGTGAGTATTTGGATGTGAGCTGAAACTTCATGTTTTATCCTGTAACTTTATGTTTGCAAGTTACAAAAATACTAAAAAAGCTTGTAACATGCAAAGAATAGCTTGATATTAAGCTATTTTTTGTGAAAAAAGAAAACTAAAGCTTTGCAAATAAAAGAATTATCATTAATTTTGCAGTTCAAAAATAGAAATATGAGAAAGTTTTTCCCTATCATAATCGTTTCCGCAATGCTGCTTACGGGTTGCGCAAACGAGTTTAACCAGGTTTACAAGACCTCCGACTATTCGTACAAGTATGAATATGCCAAGGAGTGCTTCATGAAAGGAAAGTACACCCGTGCCGTGACGTTGCTTCAGGATCTCGTCACCTTGCAGAAGGGTACAGACAACGCTCAGGAGGGTCTTTACATGCTCGCCATGGCGCAGTATCTGGGCAAGGATTATGAGAGCGCTGCCGCCACATTCAAGAAATATTACTCCAGCTACCCCAAGGGCGTGTATGCAGAGATGGCGCAATATTATATAGGACAGAGCCTCTACATGTCGACCCCTGAGCCTCGCTTGGACCAGAGCCAGACGGTGGCAGCCATTTCGGCTTTCCAAGATTATCTTGACCTCTTTCCCGACGCAAAATATAAGGAGACGGCACAGAACCGCCTGTTTGCCTTGCAGGACAAGTTGGTGCAGAAGGAGTTTTATTCGGCTCAGCTCTATTATGACCTCGGACAATATTTCGGCAACTGCACAAACGGCGGCAACAACTATGAGGCGTGCATCATAACGGCACAGAATGCTCTTAAGGATTATCCCTATACGTCGATGCGCGAGAAGTTTGCGCTACTCATCATGAAGAGCAAGTATGAGCTGGCACAGCAGAGTATTGAGGAGAAGAAGTTTGAACGCTTCCAGGATGCAGAGGATGAGTGCTACGGATTCATCAACGAGTATCCCGACTCAAAGAGCAAGTCGCTTGCTGAGAAATACATCAGCAAGTGTAAGGAGGTAACGAAAGACTAAGACATAATTTTTAAAGAATAACATTATTAAAATATAAGATTAATGGATTACAAGAAATCAAAGGCGCCGGTAAACACCGTAACCAGAAACATCATGGATCTGTGCGACGAGACCGGAAACATCTACGAGAGTGTTGCTATCATTTCAAAGCGTGCTAACCAGATTGCTGTTGAAATAAAGCAGGACCTCAACAAGAAGCTTCAGGAGTTTGCCTCTTACAACGACTCGCTTGAGGAGGTGTTTGAGAACCGTGAGCAGATTGAGATCTCACGCTACTACGAGAAGCTTCCGAAGCCTACACTTATTGCCACACAAGAGTTTGTTGAAGGCAATGTCTACTATCGTGATCCTGCAAAGGACAACGGCAACAACAACGCTGAGTAAGCCAAGGCCATGATTCAGCGCAAACAGACCGTCTTCCTGTTCCTTGCTCTTGTGGCAACCATCTGTTGTCTGTGCATGCCCGTAGGCACCTTTGTGCAGCAGGGCATGGGCACCGACAGCACGGTGTTTAACCTGTGGATGGAGCAGGACGGCAACAAAAATTTTGCAGTGTGGCCGCTCTTCGTGGTGCTCCTGCTCTCTTGTCCTGTGTGCTTTATGGCCATCTTTGCCTTCCGTAACCGCATGTTGCAGAGCAAGCTATGCGTTGTGGGCATGGCGTTACAGGTGGTGTGGGGTGCCGCCCTCTTCTTCTTCGCTTCCACGCTTGGCGGCGATGGTGCCTCGTTCCATGTAGGTTTTGCTTCGGCATTTCCCGTGGTGGCTCTTGTGCTCTATTTTATGGCACGTCGTGGCATCCTTGCCGATGAAAAGCTGGTTAGAGCAGCCGACAGGATAAGATAAAAAGTTTTTTTGATGAATAATTTCAGTAGGGTTTGAAACCTGCCTGAACAGATATAGAGACTCAACAACGTTGTGTTGTGTGAGTCTTTATTTTGTTGTGCCTTTTCAATAAACTGCAAATAACGATAAAAGCAATTCAAAATTGGCATTCAATAATTAGCAATTCAATAATTAGCAATCCACAAATAGTATTTTTAATTTTTTTATGAAAAAACACTACTCTCTGTTCTGCACACTGTTTGCAGCCTTTATGGCCATGCCTGTTTGTGCGCAGAACTCTGCTGTGCCCGCTGCCGGTCAAGCCAACATGCTGAAGGCTGCTGACGACGCGAAGCACAAGGTTGTTGTCATCAACGAAGATTTCTCTGGTTTCACAGACGGAACGGAAGATAACCCTTCAACAGCCACTATTCTCGACGACATGGACAACTTCGTTAACAAATCGGCTCTAAAGCCTTACAGCGAAGCTCTGAGCTACAAGGAATGGGGCGGTCACGGACTTTTCTCTGCCGGTGGCTGTCTGGCCATCGCTAACGGTATGTTCCTTAACACACCGGCTGGCGACATGTCGGGTGAGGTTACGCTTACGTTCCGCGCACGTCTGTCTAAGGCTGGCGGGTCAACAACGCTGAATGCTCTTAAGCTGATGTTCCTATCGCGGTCCAGTATTCTCGATTATGAGGTGAAATATTACAATCTTACAGATGAGTGGCAGACATTCACCTACACCTCTACACTCGGCGATTTTGAACATTCAGGATTCCAGTTCTACTCAATGTATGCCTCGAACATCATTCTCGTCGACGACATTCGTCTTGAGCAGACAAGAACGTCTATTCCTGCACCCAAGGTACATGAAGCAGAGAACATGACAGACACCTCGTTCAAGGCAGTATGGAACAAGACGATTGAAGCCGACCACTATCTGCTCAGTGTCTTCACAAAGGAAGAAAGCAAAGAATTGATGACTGTCAGCGAGGGCTTCGACAACATCAAAGCCGACGACAAGGGAAACATCGATGCTGCCTCTCCCAACTATCCCGAGGGATGGGAGTTTGCTTGGAAAGACAATGACCTCTCTAACCACATTGCTAAGGGTGAGGGTGCAGGAACAGACAACAAGCAGGCTGTGCGTCTTATCGACACAGGCGATGCTATAACCACTCCTTATTGTTCTGAGGGCATCAAGTCGCTGAAGTTCTGGGTCAAGGCAGAGGCTAATGACGGTCAGCCTAAATATAGCTCCATCCTCTTCACCGTCAATTTCGGTAAGGGTGTCTACACCGTCGACAATTATATCGACATCCCAACCATGTTTGCTCCTGCAAAACGCGACGGCTACTATTTTGACCTTACAGAGACGCTGAGCGCCTTCGATAAAATCTATTCTGTCAAGATTGAGTATATTCGTGAAGAAGATGACAAAACAACAATTCTTTTCGACGATTTCTCTTATACCACAAACAAGCCGACAACCTACAACTATGTGCTGAAGGACCAGAAGGTGGAGCAGCAAGACAACGAGGACGGAACAGTGGGCTTTGAGGTGAACGGTCTGGATCCTGATACCGACTACACATATTCGGTTAAGTCGGTGAACAGCGATTTCACATCGGTTGCTTCAGACGAGCAGGAGGTATATGCTGTAAGCATACCTACAGCTCTGCCAGCAACAAACATCACAGCCAACAGCTACACAGCCAACTGGACAAGCCACAAGAAGGTCGACTTCTATCGTGTGGACCAGTTGCAGCAGACGGTTATAGACAAGGACACCAAAGACTATGTGATGCTTGATGAGGACTTCTCTAAGGTAACGTCTTCTTTAACAGAGGCAGACCTTCTTAAAGGTTCCTATGACGAGGGCGAACGTACAAGTGGCTACATGCCTCTCGATGACATCACGAAAATCGCCGGATGGAAGGCTTCGTCTACCGTTCGCGTGAACGGCTGGCTCGGTGGAAACGAAGCAAAGCAGGGCAGCGGAACCATTGCCGGTGCCATCGTAACACCTACCATCGACCTCAGCCATAACGAGGGCGCATGTAACATCTCGCTGCGTGTATGGGGATCAGAAGGCGACTGGCTCATCATTCAGGGCTCTAACCCTGCATCGCTGGCAACCATCGAGTTCCCCAAGGGTGGCGGCATTGTGGAAAAGACCATAACAATGCCTCTCTGCACATCGAAGGAGCAGCTGACTTTCTACAGCAACAACTACAAGGTGTTCCTCATCGATTATATAAAGATCACACAGGACGTTAAGGCTGGCGACAAGGTTACCACCATTACAGGCTCTGTCCTGACAGAGGATGCTGACACCAAGTCGATGGTTATGACTAACCCCGGCTTCAGCGACGGTCATGATGTGTTGTATCGTGTGACAGCCATGCGTTACGACAAGGATAGCCAAGAGTCGCACAAGTATTACAGCACATCCACTCCCTCTGATCTCATGCTCGTCAAGAACCCCAATCCTTCAGGCATCGGTTCTGTTGAGGCTGCTGCCGAGAACGTAGCAGGTGTTGAGGGTGGCATCGTGGTTAATGCTGCCAACGCAACAACCGTCAATGTGTTCAACCTCTCTGGACAGCTCGTTGCTTCAAAGGCTTGTGGCAATGGCCATGCCTTCATGAGCGTTGCTCCAGGCGTGTATGTTGTGAAGACAAATAGCACAGCTGCCAAGGTTGTGGTGAAGTAAAGTCTTCGCGCGTATAAACAAAAAATCCGCCGTTACACTATGTGATGTGTAACGGCGGATTTTTTGTTTCCTGTTTTTTAAGGCTTTGCCTGCTGCTTTCTTTGCAAGGCAAGCCGTTTGTCTTATGGAAGACAAGCTTTTTATTTCTTCAGAGCTTCAGCTACAAACTGCTTGAGGTCTTCACCTCTAAGGTCGGTGGCTAAGATGTTTCCGTTTTTGTCAATGATAATGGTGTGGGGAATGGCTTGCACACCGTTTACTTTTGCCACCTCGCTGTCCCAGCCTCTAAGTTCTGAGAGTTGAAGCCACGTCATGTTGTTGGCTTGAGTGGCCTCCTTCCAACGCTTGTAGTCAGAATCGAGAGACAGGCCGATGATGCCAAGCCCTTTGTCCTTATAGCTGTTGTAGATGTCGACGATATTGGGCATCTCGTTCATGCAAGGCCCGCACCAGCTGGCCCAGAAATCAAGAATTGTGATCTTGTGTTTGCGTGCCTCTTCAAGAACGGAGATGGGGTTGCGGTCAAAATCGGGTACGGAGATGTCGTTAAAGGTGTTGCCGGATGTTTGCCCGTTAGGATCTGTCGATTGCTCTACTTGCTCAGGCTCAGGGTCTGAAAAAAGGGATGCAATAAAATCGCGTCCCTTCATGTTCTGACAAGCCGTGAGCGCGAGGCTCACGGCCGTCAGAATGATTATGTGTTTGCAGTTCTTCATTGCGTCTTTATACAAGATACTGCGAACTGATGCTTTCGTTGTTCACAACGCGGCGGATGGTCTCGGCAAACATGTCGGCAACCGACAGCTGCTTAACCTTTGCGCAGCGGTTTGAGTAGGGGATAGAGTCGGTGAAGACAATCTCCTCAAGAGCAGAGTTCTGGACACGCTCTGAAGCTGGACCGCTCATCACACAGTGAGAAGCACAAGCACGAACGCTCTTGGCACCGGCAGCCTTCATGATGTCGGCAGCCTTGGTGATGGTTCCTGCTGTGTCGACCATGTCGTCAACAATGACAACGTTCTTGCCGTTAACATCGCCGATAATCTGCATGCTCTCAACAACATTGGCTCTTGCACGGGTCTTGTTGCAAAGCACCAGTGGGCAGCCAAGATACTTGGCGAAGGTGTTGGCACGCTTTGAACCGCCAACGTCTGGTGATGCTACCACGAGGTCTTTGAGGTGCAGGCTCTGCAGGTAAGGCAGGATAACACCTGAAGCGTAGAGGTGGTCAACGGGTACGTCGAAGAAGCCCTGGATCTGGTCGGCATGGAGGTCCATGGTGATCAGACGGTCGATACCGGCAGCGCTCAGCAGGTCAGCTACAAGCTTTGCGCCGATGCTTACACGCGGTTTGTCTTTTCTGTCCTGACGTGCCCAACCGAAATAAGGAATTACGGCGATGATGTGACGTGCCGAAGCGCGTTTGGCAGCGTCAATCATGAGCAGAAGTTCCATGAGGTTGTCTGAGTTGGGGAATGTGCTCTGTACGAGGAACACGTCGCGTCCGCGGATCGACTCCTCGTAAGATACGGCAAACTCGCCGTCAGAAAATTTAGTTACCACCAGGTTTCCCAGGGGGCATCCCAAACTTGCGCAGATCTTCTCTGCAAGGTATCTCGTGTTAGTTCCCGAGAACACCAAAAAAGAGTTGTTCGCACTCATTTTTTAATCTTTTGATTATGTTGAAAATATAATGTTTTAAATCGATAGTCTTTTGATGGTTTGTTAACCGACAGCCTTAACTCTCTGTTAACCAATCGTCTTTCTTATCTTCTCAAAATAATTAATGATTTCCTTATAGTCTTTTTGGTTGTGGATGTCAAACTTGTTCCACAAGTCGCCTCTTATCACCACACCTCCGAAACCAAGGTCTTTGGCTATGCGCATGTTGTCGAGCGTCATGCCTCCCATCGCATACACCTTCTTGTCTATAAGCCCTTTGTCGGCAGCCTGTTCGAGCTGTTGCATGGTGAAATCTGATTTCTCCTCTGGTGAGCTCACGCTGTTGAAGATGTTGTGCAAGAACACCTGGTTGCTGCAACGTTTCATCTCCTTTAGCTGGTCTATGTTTGAGCATGAGCGACCTATGCGTCCTTTATAGCCTTCAGGCTCCTTTATGCTGGCATCGTCGAGATGTATTCCTGCCAAATCGTATTCCTGCTTTAGGTAGAAATGCTCATGTACGGTGATCTTATCGTAAAAATCGTCGGGCAAGAGCGTTAGCAAGCGTTCGGCATACATGGGCGATGCTCCTGGCTTATACAGATGCAGGCTGTCCATGCCTTGTTCGAAGAGCGCGGATAGTATTTTGTCTTCTTCCACAAAGAATGTGGATTTAGTCATTATTACGAGCTTCATCGTCCTATATTTTCAATTTAATTGCAAATGTATGAATTTTATCCCAAACATGCAATAGTCTATATGAGAAATTTGTTCTTTTACGGCTCTTTGTTGCCTTTTTGTATGTTTTAAAAAGACAAAACGAACGTTTTGTCAAGACTAATTGAGGATTTTTATGGAAGGCAAAAGATGTTTTAAAAAAAGACAAATGATGTTCTTGAAAGAGCAAAAGGCGGTCTTGAAAAGACCAATGGGTTATGAAAAGAAGATAGAGACAAAAGAGACAACCCTTTAATTGTGAGGCTGTAAAACCGTGATTGAAGAATTGTCACTGTTGTCTCTATCGCCTTTAAAACCTTTAAGACGCTGTTTTTGTAACGTCTTGTCTTTATCGTTTGATCTCGATATCCTGTTTCACGTTGTTGCGTATCTTGGTGAGATATTGCTTCATGCGCTTGGCATCCTTGTTGTCAATGATGTCGAGCAGTTCTTTCAGCTCTGTGCGTATCTGTGCCACAGAGTCGTGGGTGTAGGGGTTGAACAGAATCTCCTGCAACAAGAAATCGTCCTCGTTGAGCACACCCTTGGCTATCTGCATGTGGCGCTTGAAGGTGGTGCCTGGCGCGTCTTGGTGCTTCATGACAGCCGCAAAGGTGAAGGTGCTGACGAACGGGATGCTCAGCGAGTAGGCCACGGTGCGGTCGTGCTCCTCGAACGTGTACTCGTAGATGTTTAATCCCAACTTGCTGTATAGGTCGCGGAAGAAGATGCGGCCCATATAGTCGCCCTCGCTGATGATGATGGCGTTCTCCTCGCTCAGCTGGTTGAGGTTGGCGAAGGTCGGGCCAAACATGGGGTGGGTCGAGACATAAGGATGGCCCGTTGTCTCGTAGAACGCCTTAAGGCCCGTCTTTACTGATGATATGTCGCTGATAATGCAGTCGGGGCGTAGGCTGGGCAACACCTCCTTAAATGCAGAAACGGTGTATTTTACCGTCACGGCATTGATGACGAGGTCAGGGTTAAACTCTTTTATTTCGTCGAGCTGCGTGAACCGTTGGCAGTTGTATGTGAACCTCATGCGCATGGGGTCTTTCTCATACACCGCCGTTTCGTGTTCGAAGCTGAGCAGGTCAAGAAAGAAACTTCCCATCTTGCCTGCTCCCAAAACTAATATTCTCATCTAACTTACTTGTTTATGATCTCCATCTGCTGACGTACCGACTCCTCATGCACATGCTCGAACACCTCTTTTATAAACTCGGGGTCCATGCCGCAGAGAGAACCTTGTGCGCCGCGCTTGTCAAGAATCTCATTGTAACGAGAGGTCTGAAGCACCGTCATGTTGTGCTCCTTCTTGTATTGGCCAATCTCGCGGCACACACGCATGCGCTGTGCCAGGAGGTTCATGAGCTGGTTGTCGAGCTCATCGATCTGCTTACGGAGCTCATGTATGCCCTCTGTCGTGACCTTCTCGTCGCGGATGACGAGCAGACTGAGTATGTAGTCGAGCACATCGGGCGTTACCTGCTGCTTGGCGTCGCTCCATGCGTTGTCGGGAGAGCAGTGGCTCTCAACGATCAGACCGTCGAAGCCGAGGTCCATGGCCTGCTGGCAGAGAGGAGCGATGAGCTCGCGACGGCCACCTATGTGGCTGGGGTCGCAGATGATCGGCAACTCAGGAATGCGGCGGCGCAGCTCGATAGGAATCTGCCACATCGGCATGTTGCGGTATATCTTCTTGTCGTAGCTTGAGAAGCCACGGTGTATGGCTGCCAGACGCTTGATGCCTGCCTGGTTGATGCGCTCCATGGCACCAATCCACAGTTCGAGGTCGGGGTTCACGGGGTTTTTTACAAACACAGGCACGTCCACACCCTTCAAGCTGTCGGCAAGCGCCTGCATGGCGAAGGGGTTGGCGGTGGTGCGGGCACCTACCCACAGCACGTCGATGCCATACTTAAGAGCCATCTCCACATGCTCAGGTGTGGCCACCTCGGTGGCGGTGAGCATGCCTGTCTCCTTCTTTACCTCTTGCATCCAGGGCAGAGCTGCCTCGCCGTTGCCCTCAAACCCACCGGGCTTGGTGCGCGGCTTCCATACACCAGCACGGAAGATGTGGCATCCGAGCTTTGCCAGCTGGCGTGCTGTTTCCATAACCTGTTCCTCTGTCTCTGCCGAGCAAGGGCCGGCGATGACGATGGGACGTTCGTTGTCACTGGGGAGATTAAGCGGTTTGAGTTCTAATTCCATATTATCTTAGTTTTGTTGTTTATTGTTCAGTTAATCATTTTCTTAATTCTTTCCAACGCCTCCTTTATCTTCTCGTCCTTGGCACACAGGCTGATGCGTATGTAACGTTGGCCGTTGGAGCCGAAGATAAAGCCTGGAGTAATGAACACGCGGGCCTCGTGGAGCACCTTCTCTGTAAGCTCCTCGGCGTTGGCATAGTGGTCTGGTATGCGTCCCCAGAGGAACATGCCCACCTGTGAGTGGTCGAACGAGCAACCGAGCGTGGTCATGATCTGTTCGGCGATGTCGCGGCGACGACGGTAGGTCGTGATGTTTGCCTCGTGGTGCCATTCGGGTGTGTTGGTGTTGAACGCCTCGGCGGCAGCGAGCTGTAGACCGCGGAACGTGCCCGAGTCGATATTGCTCTTTATCTTCAAGATCCACGATATGAACGTGGGGTTGGAGGCGCACATGCCCACACGCCAGCCCGGCATGTTGTGGCTCTTCGACATTGAGTTGAACTCTATGCAGCAGTCTTTTGCTCCAGGCACCTGCAACAACGACATCGGTTTGTCGTTGAGAATGAACGAGTAGGGGTTGTCGTTAACCACCACGATGCCGTGCTTCTTGGCGAACGCCACAAGACGCTCGTAGGTCTCGCGACGGGCGTTGCCGCCTGTCGGCATGTTCGGATAGTTGGTCCACATGAGCTTCACGTCGGTGAGGTCCATCTTTTCCAGCTCGTCAAAGTCGGGCTGCCAACCGTTGTCTTCGCGCAGGTTATAATTGATGATCTCTGCACCGAGAATCTTGCTCAGCGATGTGTAGGTGGGGTAGCCGGGGTTGGGCACCAGCACCTTCTCGCCTGGGTTGACAAACGCCAAGGTTACATGTAGAATACCTTCCTTTGAACCGATAAGGGGCTGAACCTCTGTGTCGGCGTTGAGGTCTACATCATACCAGCGCTTATAGAAGTTGGCCATGGCGTGACGCAGCTCAGGCGTTCCCATCGTGGGCTGATAGCCGTGGGCGTTGGGTTGTGCTGCTACCTCACATAGCTTCTCTACGGTCTGCTTTGACGGTGGCATGTCGGGTGAACCGATGGCTAACGATATGATGTCTTTGCCTTCGGCGTTTAGTTTCGCTACTTCTTTCAGCTTGCGGCTGAAATAATATTCTTGTACTGCCGACACACGGTCAGCGGGTTTTATTGTAGTCATTTTTTTCTATTTTTTATGTGAATAGCCTTGCATTTGGATGTTTTCCTTTTCCCTTAATTCTTCACTCTTCACTCTTCACTTTCTTCACTCTCCCTTATACTCTCCCAATATTTTCATTTCGCTTGTGAGAGGTATTATGGCATCGATGCTTTGGTGATAGCGGGTGATGTTGTTATAAGTGACATCTACATAGAAAAGATATTCCCATTCGTGACCGATGATGGGGAGCGATTGGATCTTTGTCAGGTTGATGTCGTAGAACGAGAGGATGGTGAGCACCTTTGACAGACTGCCCTCCTCGTGGGGAACGTTGAACACCAAGCTTGCCTTGTCGGCCTTCTCTATGGGGCGTAGGAAATCGGCCTTGTTGGGGTTGCAGACAACGAGGAAGCGGGTGTAGTTGTGCTTGTTGTCCTCTATGTGGTCTTCCAAAATCTTTAAGCCGTGAAGCTTTGCGGCAGCAGCGTTACAAATGGCAGCCCATCCGTGACATTGGTTCTTGGCTATATATTCGGCAGAGCCGGCGGTGTCTTCTGCCTCCACCGCCTTAAGGTCGGGATGGTTAGACAGATATTTGCGACATTGCATCAGGGCCACAGGGTGCGAGTGGACTTCGCTGATTGTTGTCCAGTCGTCCTCGGGCAGACAGCAGATGCAGTGATGAATCTGCAACTTATGCTCTCCGGCGATGGTGGTGCCAGAGTCGCGCAGCAACTCATAGTTGTGCAGCAGACTTCCTGCGATGGTGTTTTCTATCGCCACCATTCCGATGACTGTCGGGTCGCGCTTTATGTTCTCAAACACCTGCTCAAAGGTTGCGCAGCATATTAGCTGTATCTGTTCTCCCTGAAAGTGTTCGTGTGCCGCGATGTCGTGGAACGACCCGTTGAAGCCCTGTATTGCAATTCTTTTCATCTCTCTGTTTCTTTTATCTTTATGTTTCCTTTATCTTGTTTCTTCGTGTCTTACGCGTTTCCTTGTTTCTTAAGTGTCTTTCGCGTGTTACGAAAAAGCCCCGCTTTCACTTGTATGTGAAGCGGGGCTTGAGTTTGTCAATATCTTACCATAAGTTGAAATTTTACACGCAACTTCCCGCTTCACAATTTCTTGCAAAGTAAAAATAAAAGTAATAAAAAGATGCGTACATTTTCATAACTATATGTTTTATCTTGTTTTTATATGTTTTTTGTTTCTTTTTGTTTCAATCTTGTTTTATTGCTTGCAAATGTATAACATTTTTTTCTTACAAACAAGAAAAAAGCAAAAAAATGTCAGATTAAGTGCTTTTTTTCTTGTTTTTAGTAATTTTTACGGCTGTTTTGCCGTCACATGTCATGCTGCTTTGCTCGGGCTTGCTGTTTCGCTTTGCTTAGGCTTGATCTTTCGCTTTGCTTAGGCTTGACCTTTTTTGCATTGCTTAGGCTTGCCCTTTTCGCTTTGTCCTCTTTTTCTCAACGTTTAATTGTTGAACACTCCGAACGGGTCTACGCTCTTATAGGCTGTGCGCACCTTGTGCTCCACGCCCTCGGCGGTGTAGTCGCCGCTCACACCTTCTGCCATCTTAGGATCCAGTTCGAGCACAGAGCGCATGTCTTCCTCTGCACCTTTCGTGTCGCCCTGAGCCATGCGTATGGCGCCACGCTCCTTGAAGGCTACCACGCTGAAGGGGTTGGCATCGAGCACACGGCCATAGTCGGCAATGGCCTTGTCGTGATTACCGCTTCTCTCTGCTATGCGTGCCACGAGCAGAAGCACATCCTCGTTGCCCTCTACGTTTTTTTCTAACCATTCGGCATCTTCCGATGCTCCTTTTACGTCGCCCATGTTCATGAGAAGCTCGCCGCGCAGCAGGCGTGCGGCACCAAAATCGTCCTTTAGAGTGATGGCCTTGGTCAGCAAGGCAATGGCGCTGATGGCGTTGCCTTGTCCGTTGCATGCGCGGGCATAGTTGAACAGCACCATGGGGTTGTCTTTGTCTGCCTCCATGCCTTTCTCACATGCTGAAGCCATAGCATCATAGTCTTCCATCATGAACGCCACCTCTGCCATGCGCATAAAGACGGCTACGTTCTGTGGCTGCGCTTCGCCGAGAATCTGTAGCTGCTCAAGAGCCTGTGACAGCTCGTCGGTGTGCATGTAAGCCTGTGACAGATAATCGCGACACTCAAGGTCTTCTTGTATTGTCAACGCGTGTGTGAAGCATTTCACGGCATAGTCGGCCTGTCCTTGCTTCAATGCCCGCACGCCGTCATATTTCAGCGTTTCGAAATTCTTGCTCTCCTCGTCTTTACGTTTTTCTTCTGATGTTTGGCTATTGTTGCCGAAGAGTGACTTAAAAAATCCCATATCTTATATTTTTGTTTTAGGTGGGTTCCTTCATGAACCCCGCTTTTGTTATGTTTGCTGTTTTGTAATGTTTGATTTAGGGCGTGCTGTGATGACCATAACAGCCCCACATATTTATTATAGAGAACAAAGTTAATGGAAAGATATTTATCCACAAAATATTCTCTCATTATTTAGGCTTTTTTTGATTATCTTGCATGTAGTGAAAAAAAACTACAATGGTTGCAACTTTATGCTTGCTTCGCTCGTCTTATAGATGAAAAGAAAAACAAGAGTGTAAAAAGAAAATAGAAAGACGAACGATTATGAGAATAAAGATGACAAAAATGTTTATGATTGCTGTGGCTGCCATCTTGTTTGTGGCGTGCGACGGTCGTGCTGTCGGCACAAACAATAACAGCAATGCTGCAGAGAACGCGCTTGAGACAAAGGCAAGTAAAAAGGGAATGACCGTGTTGCGCAAGTTGAACTATTTCAACTCCATCAACGTCAATGTGCCGTGTGATGTCTATTTTACGCAGGGCAACGCCTCGAAGGCACGCATCGTGGGAACGCAAGAGGCAATAAGCAAACTGGAGTTTGTCGTTGACAGAAATGGACAACTGAGCATCTCAAGCAAGAAATCGTGCAACAACTTCTTCTCTAATTGCAATACAGAGAATCTGAAGATTTATCTCACATCAATAGACCTCATTGCGCTTAACTTGATGGGGGCAGGCGACTTCAAGACGCTGACGCCTATAGACACCGATAACCTGAGTGTAGCCATGTCGGGAGCGGGAGATATAGACTTTGAGAAGCCTGTTATCTGTGACAACTTTAGCGTTGTGCTGCGTGGAGCTGGCGATATCGACTTCAAGAGTGTCGAGACAAGGAAGGCAAGCGTGGAGCTGTATGGTACGGGCGACATTGACGTTAACCTTCACAAGGTTGCAAGCACCGACATCTCTGTTAAGGGAACTGGCGACGTAGATGTCAACTTTGACCGTTGCGGCTCGGCCTCTTGTTCTCTCTACGGCACAGGCGATATAGAGCTGTCGGGTTCTCTGCGTTCTTTCTCACAGAAGAAATATGGTACAGGAAGCATCGATTCTGAGAAACTCAAAATAGCAAGATAATTCTTGCTTGTTGCCATAAAGAAAAGAATTTTTTGACAAGAACGGTGCTTTAGTATCAAAAAAAAAGAAATCGTCCTTCGTTTGAGGGCGATTTCTTTTTTTTAATTGTTGTCTTTTATTTGTTGTTCCTTATTGTCATTTGACAATCTTCTTCTTTTCATTTGACAACCTTCTTCTTTCCGTTCACAATGTAGATGCCTGGAGCAGTTGGAGCTGTAACACGCACACCCTGGAGGGTATGGATGACAGGCTTTTTGCCGTCGGCCCACGTTGTTGCATCAATGCCCGTGGCATCAGAAAGGTTAAACGCATAGGGAGCCTTCGTGTTGGAAACCAAGAGGTAAGCCTCGCCCTTGCGAACCACGACCGTGGCATCGTCTGCCTCCACCTTTGTGAAGAAGCCTGCTTCGGCTTCGAGGATGTAGCCATTGGCTTTAGCGAGATCGGCAGCGCGCATGATGCTGGTTGCAGACACAAGGTCGTTCTCTGGCATGATGTCCATGGCTCCTGTGGCAAGAGGCACAGCCAAAGTTTTTGTTCCTGCTTCTGGCTTACCCATGCGACGTATCAGCATAGGAGTGCCAGCTGGCACCTTACCCGTGATCTTGTTGATCTTAAGGCCTTCGTCCATCACCTGCACGGCAAATGCCTCGATGTCGGTCTGTTCGCTGAGGTTGATGTTGACCATTGGGGTGTAGGTCGAGTACATGCAATACTCGCCCATGCCTATATAAGCATGTGTCTGAGACACACTAAGCTTATAAACCAGCAGACAGCTCTTGTCGGCCTTTACCGACGACGGAGCCTTCTTGATGTCGGGGTCCTTTGACGGGTCTGGCTTCTCTCCAGGTTTCTCAGGTGTTTCAGAGGACTCGGGAGCAGCGAAGATGTAGACATACTGTGGGGTGGGGAGCTCATAGCTGACTTCTATCGTGTTGCGTTCGTTGGCGGTGTAGAATTGGCAGTCGCCGACACCAATCTTGATGCCCAGACGTGCCGCACCGACAGTCTTGCAGTCGATGTTCAGCGTTCCCTTGCCGCTAAGCACCATCGTCATGCCGTTGTACCAGTCGGCAAACACCTCGTAGCTGTTAACCTCTGTAGGCACGCGGTTGTTCATGACGTTGAGGTCCATAGTGGTGTTAAGCACCACACACTGTTCTGTGGCATCGTAGCCATCGCCGTTGTCGGGTATGACGTTGAAGAACACGTTGTCCAAAACCACATTCTCAAGTGTTGACGGCTCGCCCGTCTTCTCGTCCACAAGCGTGTTGCTGAAGTTGCTGTCATATTCGCCGCGTGTCACAGGCACGTCCACAACATCTTCGTTTGTTATTGAGCGGATGACCGCGTGCTTCTGCATCTCGTCGCCAAGGAAGATGGCATGTTCGAAGAACACGCCGCCCTCCGGCACAACGATGGCAAGATTCTTGTCGAGCACCAGCGTTCCGATGTTCATCATGGCAGCCTGTTTGCCTGTAGTGTTCAGCAATGCGTTCTCGCCCTTAATGGTGAACACGCCGTTTTCGCCTTCCATGCCATACTTCATGAACACGCCGCTCCAACCGCCGTTTATTATCACGGCACAGTTGTCGATGGTAAGGTTGCCAAGATATGAGTAGATGCCGTCGGCAGAATCGTCGCTCAATTCGATGTTGAGCATACTGTTCTCGTCGCCCACAATGGTGAGGTTGCCGCCACCACCTTCCATTCCGATTACGCCATAGTTTATGCCGTAGCCGTTGCTCTTTAAGGTGCAATGGCCCACCACGCGTATGGTGAGGTCGCCGCCGCCGCCGTTGATGGCTGAGTAAGCCGATTTCTGTTTTGTCGCGTCAATGGTTGCCCATGTCAGCGTCAGCACCTCGCTCTTCGGGTCATAGACCACAGAGCCCTTGTCGCCAAGCACGTCGTTGCAGTTCTTCTCATCCACCATCATGCCACATATCTCAAGCGACACCTTGCGTATGACGGGCGCCTTATAGGTGTAGACGCTCTTCACATACTCGCTACTGTTTATGCCGTCAACGATGTAGGCATATATCGTTACCGACTGTTCGCTGATGTTTAGTGGCTCGGTGTACACAGCGTAAGACACCTCGTCCTTTGCTGTGCCGTCTGGCACCAACTTATAGTAGAGTGTGCCGGTAGCGTTGGGGTTGGTTATCGTCACCGTTATAGGCTCTGTGTAGGTGCAACTCTCTTTTGAGAACACCGGATTGTTGAGTGTGATGAAACCCTCGCCTTCCGTCTTCTGATTGAAGCGGCTCCACGGGTACTTGTCTTTGTAGTTCGATCCCTCAGGCACAATCAGTCGGGTAGTGCTGTAATGATTGTTGTCGAAGGCAGAAATGTCTGCGTCGGGAGCCGTAGGAGCGTGGCACACGATGTCGGTGAGCGGACAATCCTTGAATATTTCTCTGCCAGAAAGTTCTGTTACCGTAGACGGCAACACCACACGCTTCAAACTTGTGCACGACATAAACAGAGCTTATGGTATGACGGTCACACCCTCGGGTATGAACATCTCCTTTATTTGTGTGCAGTGTGCAAAAGCATAGTAGCCAATGGAGCTGACGGTAGCTGGCAACTCGCTCTTGTCGAAGAGCGTATTTTCAAAGGCGTAAGAGCCTATTGTCTTCAGATTGGTGGGCAGTGTGATGTCTGCCAACATCTCGCAACCGTTGAGCATACCATTTTCAATGGTCTCCATGTCTTTCGGGAACACGAAACGCTTAAGGCTCTTGCAGTTGGTAAAGCTGCTGGCAAGCTTTTTCACGGTCTCTGGAATCACCATTTCTTCTATTCCTGAACCTTCAAAGGCATACTCTTCGATAGCCGTCAACCCTGTGGGTAGCTCCACCTTTTTAAGTGAGACACAATCTCTAAAGGTCGATTCGGGTATCGTGGTGAGCGTCGATGGCAACTTGACCTCCTTCAGCGCCTCGCAACCGTAAAACAGTGCATCGCCGATAGTCACGCCATCGCAAATGGTCATGCGCTCCAAAGCTTTACAGCCATAGAAAACCCGGTTGCCAAAAGACTTGACGTTTGCGGGAATAGCAACATCGGTCAGCGCTTCACAACCAGAAAACAGTTTGTTGGGTATTTCTGTCATTCCGCTGGGCAGCGTCACCTTCTTTAGTGATGTGCACAAGCCAAACAATTCTGCGCCAATGTTTTTCACGCTCTCGGGAATCACAACCTCGGTCAGACTTGAACAGTTGTAAAACGCGTCGACCTCAATTGTTTCAAGGCCGTTGGGCAGAATCAGTTCGGTTAGGCCGTTACATCCATCTAAGGCAGAACTTCTAATCGTTTTCAGTTGTGCCCCAAACGACATCTTGCGTAACATCTTACACCATGTAAATGCGTTTTCAGGAAGCTCGGTGACGAGCGGAAGAGACACTTCACCTTCCCATTTGCTGCATCTGTAAAACGCATCTTTGCCAATGGTGGTGACTGATGTCGGGATATTCAGACTCACCAATTTCTGGCAGTTCTTGAAAGCCTCAGTGCCAATGGTCGTGAGACCTTCGGGCAGCACGAGCGATTTCAGCTCACTGCAGCCATTAAACATGTAGTCGGGAATTGTCTTCAAGTTTTGGGGCAAGTTGTTCACTTCCTCCAGTTTGCTACAATTTTGAAAAATGTAATAGCCTAAACTTTCAATAGATGTGCCTGGAGCAAAGTTTACAATTCTGGTGTAGCCTTTTTGAAACGCTCCATATCCAATTTTCTTTAGCGATTTAGGCAGGTTGCATACGCCAATACAGCTTCCCTCAAAAGCTATCGGTGCAATGGAGGTTATACCTTCTGCCAGGGTCAGCGTGTTAAAGACCGTGCAAGCAAAAATTCCGCGCGGAATTTCATCCCACAGGTGCGGAATCGTTAAATCGCAGTTTAACCTTGAGCAAAAAAAGAAAGCTCCGTCACCGATGCTCTTGATGTTTGGCATCTTCATCTCGTTTTTGCCATAATCCCAATATGTGCAGTTGTCGAAAGCACTCATTCCGATGGTTTCAATGGCTGATGGCATATTTAATGTTGTGAGAGCGGTGCAATGATTGAAAGCATATTCTCCGATAGAGGTAACGTTGTCTGACATCACCACCGTCCTTAAAGACGTGCATCTGTTAAATGCTTTGTCGGGGATTGTTGTAAGCCCATCGGGAAGGGTTATTTCTCTTAGAGCCGAATACTCAAAGCACGATTTTCCCAAAGATGTGACTCCTTCCGGAATGTTGATCTTTTGGAGAGAAGACCATGAGAAAGCGTTTCCTCCAATAGTCTTTATTGTAGAAGGTAGCGTTATTTCAGAGAGTTTGCCGCATCTTTGACAGAAATCATTGGGAATAGATGTGCATTCCTCTGCTATCGTCACGCTCTCCAACTTCGAATTGGATGACAAATTTACATTTTCTATATTCTTTGGCAGCACCACTTCTTTGAGTGTGCCGTTATTGAAACATTCAAGATTGGCTATAGCATTGCTGTTTTCAAACACAATGCTTTCCAGCGCACGAGTTCTGCCTGTGTATCTGACAAATCCACTTGTTATCCCATCATGGAAAATAATTTTTTTTACAGTGTTTCCAATCTCTATTCCTGCAGCTTTAACGGGATAGGTTTTTTTATCGAACTTGTTATAAATAGTTCTTGGAAATTCAACAATTTCAGGATAGTCATGGTATTGTAAATCAACCCAATAGCAATATATCGAAGCATATTTTTGGCCGTTTGCATCAGTTTTTATTTCAGCACCATATTTATCTTCTGGCACTATTGTAGCGTTAGCACTTGCTGCTGCGAACATGAAAATTAACACTATGACGCATGTAGGCATAAAGGAAGCCAAGCGTCGGCATAAACTCTTGGAGGTCAAATGACCGTCCGTGGGTTTGCACCCGGACAATGGGTGTAAACGGAATGTGTCGGTAGATGGTTTTCTCATAATTGTGTCGTTATGTTGGTTGTGAATATTCGTTTCTTGTTGGTTTTGGATATTCGTTTCTTATTGGTTGTAAAATTCGTCTCTTATTGGTTTTGTAAATTGATGCGACATGGCGTTATAGCCATGCGTTTTGTGTTGAATGGCAAATTAATGCTTGTGTTTGCAAATATAGAGAAAATATTTTGAATTGTTTGTTTTTTATTCAACTTTTTTTGAATGTTGGAAATAAAATTTCTTAACGTCGTAATCTTACATCTCGAAACATTGTGTGTCTTGTCATTATAAACACAAGAACGTGGGCCTGACGACATGTTGTGTCGCGACCCACGTTCCCTTTCTTGTTATTGGTTGTTAAGTTTGTTTCTATTGTCTTTTATTGCTTTTTGTCTTTTTCCTCTTTTCCTTTTTTTATCATTTTTACAACCATAAAAGCAGCTGTAAAAATGTTTTTGCCGTTGTCTGTCCTTTAAGCTTTATATCTGCGTGATATATTTCTGTAGCCCTTTCTTCAATGCCGGCAAGCGGAGCAACACTTTCTCAAGCAACACGATGCCGATGACGGTTGTGGCGATGCCAAGCAACACATCGATGATGTAATGGTGTCCCGAATAGACAGCTGTCCACCAGATGCCAAGACAGATGAAGGCAAACACGGCTACCGTGACCTTCGGCTGATGGCTCTTTACGGCATAGATGGTTGTTATGAGCATGTAGGCGGCGTGCAATGAAGGCACGGCGGCAAACACGTTGGCGTTCTTGCCATAGAGAGCATGGAAGATGCCGAGCCCTGTCATGGCGTCAAAGCGTCCGAGCCCTGCCACGTTGCCAGGCGTGTTGAGTATTGGCTCAAAACCATAGTTCATAGCGTACCATGGTGGGGCAGCGGGGTGTATGTAATAGCCACAGAAGCCAACGAGGTTCACAAACAGGAAGGCGAGCGAGAAGTGTAGATAGCTGTCGCGGTCGCCCTTGAGGTAGAGATAGATGGCAAAGCCTAAAGGCACAGGCACCCAACAGAGATAGAACAGTCCGGCCATAAAGTCGGCAAGGCCGCAGTGGTGTTGTGCGAAATATTCGCCAGGAATCTGTCGTGCTCCTTCAGCGCCGATGCCGAACAGAGCCTTTTCGGCATCATACAGTCCGCGCACGTCTATGGGGTTAACCTCATAGTTGGGCAGCAGACGCATCCAGTCGTAGGAGCATGCGAAGATGAGCCATGGCGTGAGGGCAAGGGCAAACTTGCGTGTGGGCTTTATTGCCAGCAGAACGGCATAAAACAGAATGATGTAGATGCTGAACATGCGTCCTTTATTTATTTTTTCTCCATTTTGTTCATCACCTTGTAACAGTGGGCTATGCGCCAGAACGCTGTGATGTTTGCCAGCACAGCTATGAGAAGCATGCCTCCTGCGAGCCACCATATATTGCCCGTGATGCCTGTGATGATGGCTGTAGCTGCTGTAACGACCACGCGCTCGGGGCGTTGCATGAAGCCCACCTTGCAGTCGATGTCCAGACCTTCAGCGCGTGCTCTAACATAGCTCACCATCACCGAGCCGATCATGGCAGCAAACGTTACAACGCCCATCCAGAACCACTCGCCGTCCTCCATGCGTATGAAGGCGAGGCAGATGCCGAAGAGGCTCACCAACTCGCTGTAGCGGTCGAGCGTGCTGTCCCACAGCGCTCCGAAGAGGCTGCTCTGGCCGCTCATGCGTGCCAGTCGTCCGTCCATCATGTCGAACAGTCCGGCGGCAATGATGATAAATCCGCCCCATCCGATCTCATTCATGCAGGCGTTGAGGCTCTGTGCCTCTGCGCCGTCGAGTCCGAGCTTCCATGCTGCGTCAATGAAGAAAGCAGCGGCAACGATGTTGCCGATGAAGCCTATGGTGGTGACCATGTTTGGTGTAATGCCCACTTTTATCATGCCCTTGATTAGAGGGTTGATGATGACATAGATAACCTTTTGTAAAAAATCTCTATAATTCATTATTTTTAGTTTGAGTCGCTTAACTATTACTCCTTCTGTCTGTTGGCGTGAAAGACGAAGACACGCTGCATCTGGTAGTTCCATATCACAGCCACAGCCACGGCAACGATGGCTTTTGACAACACGAAGTTCATGCCCGAAGCCTCTGTAAGGGCATAGGTGCCGTAGGTGTTGAGAGCAATGCTGCCTATCCATACAAGCAGATAACGCAACGCCACATATTTCTTCTTCATGCCAAGGGCGTGGAACACCCAGCGGTAGTTGATCGAGCAGTTGACGATGCCGCCAAATATAGCACCGAGCAACGTGGCGTCAGCATACCACATGTGGCAGAACTTTGCAAGCACGATGGTGAGTGCAAAGTCGGCTACTGTAGCCACCGATGCTGAACACTGTGCTTTGGTGAAGGTCACGATGCCGCGTCTTATATTGCCCATTGTGCCAAGACGATAATGATCATACTGTATATTCCTGCCACGATGTCGTCGGCCATGACATAGAAGGCACCCTTCATGCGGTCGATACGTCTTATACCTAACGGCTTGACGATGTCGAAGAACCTGAAGAGCACAAACGATGCTATGCAGAACGCCCACGCTCTCGCGCTTCCGTCGATGGGCTGACAGGCGAGGAGCGGTATCCACACGCCCACCATCTCGTCCATGACCACACGTTTGGGGTCATCGCCCCAAAAGGGCATGAGGCGTTGCGTGGCCCATGTGCCGAGGGCTGTGAAGACTATTACAAAAGCAAGGGTTGTGCCGAACAAGGCAACGGGAGACAGATATAAAGAGAGGGCTGACCATATAGCTGTGGCCAACAAAGCACCGGCAGTTCCTGGCCCCCATGGCCAAAAACCGCTACCAAACCCAGAGCCTATAATAATAGGTAATAGTGGAGCTCTTTTCATATCGTGATGCAAAATTAATGGAAAAAACATTAATATCCAAAAAGTTTTCTCTTTTTTTATAAATATTATGTATAACTTTGCAGCGCGAAACAGTAAAGGCTGTTTGATGACATAATAAAAAGATTGTAAAGGTGAAGAGATTTTTTAGCATTATATTTTTTGTCATGTGTGTGGTGGCTGTGAGTGCCCAGCAAAAGATTACTGGTGAGGTGGTAGATGCCGACGGCTATGCCATCCCGCTGGCCAGCGCCATGTATAAAGGTCACCATGTTGCTGTGGTTAGCGACATCGACGGCAAGTTCAGCATCGACCGCCACGACGGATGGGTGCTCTCTGTCAGCTCCGTGGGCTTCAAGACACAGACCATAACCATTAACAGCAAGACACCCTCGCATCTTAAGGTGGTGTTGAAGGACGACTCAAAGAGTCTTGGTGAAGTGGTGGTGAAGAGCAAGCGTGGCCGCTACTCGCGTAAGGACAACCCCGCCGTGGAACTGATGAAGCGCGTTGTGGCTGCGAAGAAGCAGACCGACCTCTCCAATCACGACTACTATCAGTATAACAAATATCAGAAGATAACGCTGGCCCTCAACGACATAAAGCCTGCCGACCTTGACAGCGGCAAGTTTAAGAACAAGCAGTGGGTCATTGATCAGGTTGAGGTGAGTCCGTACAACAACAAGCTTATCCTGCCTGTGTCGGTGGACGAGACCGTTACGCAGCATATCTATCGTAAGAGTCCGAAGGAGGAGAAGGACATTATTAAAGGTACGCGCTCTGAGGGCGTGAACAACGTGTTGCAGACAGGCGAGATTTTGAACACCATGCTCAAGGAAGTCTTCACCGATGTCAACATCTACGACGATCATATCCGTCTGCTCCAATATCAGTTTGTTAGCCCGATAGGCGAGACAGCCGTGTCGTTTTACCGTTTCTATATCGCCGACACGGTGTATGTGGATCGCGACCTGTGCTACCATTTGGAGTTTATTCCAAACAACCAGCAAGACTTCGGCTTCCGTGGCGAGCTCTATGTCCTTGCCGACAGTACGCTCCATGTGAAGCGTTGCGAGATGACGTTGCCAAAGCGTAGCGATGTCAACTTTGTGGAGGACATGAAGATTGTGCAGGAGTTTACGAAGCTGCCTGACGGCGAGTGGGTTCTCACCATTGACGACATGACGGCAGAGATACGCATAAACAAATGGATTCATGAGGCTCTCGTTACGCGAACGACGCGCCTGAGCGACTATGCTTTCGATGAGTTGCCAAAGAAGCTGTTTAAGGGACGGGCGAAGGTGCGCCATGAGGCCGATGCTATGATTCGTGACGAGGCGTTCTGGAACCAGTATCGTGCTGTGGGTCTTACAAAGAGCGAGTCGTCGATGAACGCCTTCATCCATCGCATGGAGCAGTCGAAAAACTTCAAGTGGCTGCTCTTTGGCATACGCGCTCTGTTCGAGAACTATGTAGAGACGGGCTCGTCGCGCACAAAGAGTAAGTTTGATTTCGGACCGATAAACACTCTTATCTCGAAAAACTTTGTCGACAACTACCGCTTCCGTGTGAGCGGCCGAACAACGGCAAACCTCAATCCGCATCTCTTCTGGACAGGTTATTACGCCTACGGCACAAACTCGAAGCACCATTATTATGGTTCAGAGATAACCTACAGTCTGAACAAGAAGAAGAACGTGCCGTTTGAGTTTCCGCAGCGTAACATAACGTTTGAGAGCGCTAACGATGTGATGTCGCCGTCAGACAAGTATCTCATTCACAATAAGGACAACGTCTTCATGACGTTCCGCACAACGGAGGTGAAGCAGATGTATGCTTATAACCGCCAGAAGCTCGGGTTCATGTATGAGACCGACTGGGGCTTGTCGTTCAACGCCTCGATAAAGGCTGAGAGCAACCGTCCGAAGGGTGATCTGGTCTTTGAGAAGATGACCAGTTCAAAGGTTGATGAGGCAGGCAATGCTGTGCCCGAGTATGTGGACCGCTTGCGCACCACCGAGTTTAAGGTTGGCTTGCGCTTCTGCCCAGGCCAGACATACATCAACACAAAGCAGCAACGTCTGCCTGTGAACCTTGATGCGCCAGAGTTTACGGTCAACCACACCATGGGTGTGAAAAACTTTATCGGAGGCCAGTATAAGCTCAACCTCACCGATGTGGGCATATACAAACGCTTCTGGATGGGCACATGGGGATATATAGACACGCACCTCAAAGGTGGAGCACAATGGGACAAGGTGCCGTTCCCGCTCCTCATCATGCCGCCTACCAACCTCACCTACTTTGAGTTGGAAAACACGTTCAGCATGATGAAGAACATGGAGTTTCTCAGCGACCGCTACGCTTATGCTTCTGTGTCGTGGGACCTTAACGGTAAGCTGCTTAACCGTCTGCCGCTCATAAAGCATCTCAAGTGGCGCGAGTATATAGCTGTGAAGGGCATGTGGAGCACGCTCACCGACAAGAACAACCCGTTCCTTGAGAAGAATGCCAACGACCCGTTGCTGTATAAGTTCCCGGAGGGCTCTTACATCATGGACAAAAACAAGCCTTACCTTGAGGTGGTGGCAGGTGTGCACAACATCTTTAAGTTCTTCGGAGTCGACTATGTGCGCCGACTGACTTACAACGAGCTGCCGGGCGTTCATAAGAACGGTGTGAGGTTTAGTTTTATGATGAGCTTCTAACGGCAGCCTTGCCTTTTTATATAGGTATGGTGGCTCACAAGAGCTGTAAAAAGAGAGATAGGAGATAACGATTATGGAGTTTTACTTGGCAGACAGACAGGGGATAACACGCGCTGGTCTGATGTATGTCATCGGACAGATGGAAGGATGCAGTTGTAAGTATGTGGAGGATAAGTGTGAGTTGCTGCAAGTGCTCTCTTGTGATGAGGCCAGCGTGGTGGTGCTCGACTACACCTTGTTCGACTTTAATGACCAAGCCGAACTGCTCATCGTGAGCCAACGGTTTCCGCTTGTTCACTGGGTGCTCTTCAGCGAGGACTTAAGTGTTGATTTTGCTCACCAGATGGTGGTTGCAAGCAACGTGTTTGGAATTGTGATGAAAGAGTCGCCGTTGCAAGAGATCCGTGATGCTCTGCAGTATGCTGCTTCCGGACGACGCTTCATCTGTCAACGCATGGCCGAGATGTTGCTCACGCCTAACACCTCTTCTTCCGACGACATGGTGAAGCTCACGAAGACGGAGACGGAGATTCTAAAGTGCATTGCGTTAGGCATGACAACAAAGGAGATTGCAGAGAAACGTTTCTCAAGTTTCCATACCATCAACACGCATCGTAAGAACATCTTCCGCAAGCTTGGCGTGAACAACGCTCATGAGGCCACGAAATATGCCCTTCGCGCAGGATTGGTGGACAGTGCCGAATATTACATCTAACGTTTTTTCTTATTCAATTTAACGATTCTATAAAACAGAATGCGCTCAGCCTAATTGCTTCAATAGCAGTTAGGCTGAGCGCATTTTTTTATCGCTTTCGTTTTTTGTTTCGTTTTGCGGGCTTCGCTTTTTACCGCTTTTGCTTTCTTATTTTTTCTCTCACTTGTCTTACCGCCGATGTCAATCCAGGCGACAACGGCTCTTGTCGTAACATGTCGAGCACGGCAAGCAACTCGTCAATAAGCTCAGGCCAATATCTCATTTGTTCGTAGGCGAGTTTTATGGCTAAAGCCCTTATGGCGTAAGGTTGCGATGAGGCCGTGATCTTGCTGAGGCAGAAATCGATGAAGCATGTGCGCACCTCGTCCTCCACGAATGGTTGGCAGAGGAGCAATGTCATAAGCAGACGCCGTTTAGTGACATCTGTTTCACTCATTGCCCGGTCTATAAGCTCATCGTGCTTGGCGTATAGCCATGAGTTCTCTTCTTTCGTGAAATGTGTGAACACCCATAGGGCGTTCACCGCCACACGATGGTCGGCGTCAAGACTCAAACGGTACAGCTCGTCCTTGACAGCGTTGTTGCTCTCTCCTTGTGCGAGAAGGCAGATTTCTTTTACATCGCGTAGCGACAGACGGGAGGTTAAACGTGTGCGTAACAGCGTCATTGTTTTTTCTTGGAAGAGATGTCTTTTTTCTTAAGTAGGTGTTCTTTTTATTTCTCCTTGTCAAACAAGATGGTGGTCTTTCCGAACCCCATCGATAACATGAGCTTCTGCATCTGCGCTTTAGCGTTCTGCTCCGCTGTGCGATAGTTGGTTGGCGTGAGGCAGCGCTTCATCATAGCCTTGCGGGCGCGTTCATACAAGGCGGCGCGGTCTGTGTTGCTCCATTTTCCGCTCTCGAAGAACGAGCGTGTGCGGCCTTCGTCTATGAAGCGTTTGTCGAGGAGCTTGATGCGTGGAAGCGTCATGGTTATAGAGTCGCCAGAGGATACAATCCAGTCGGGTCGGGCTTCTGAGAGGTCAAGACCCAGACGCAATGTTCCATAATAGATGCGCACCAGCTCATCGTCGGAGAAGAACCCGTGACGCACCGTGTCAATAAGCTCCTCATCGCTGATGGACAGAAACTCCCATTGTCCGATGCTGCGGATCTGCTCTATCTGTGTGGGTGTGATGTCTATCTTGTCGTTTGTTGCCACCTCCACGCTGTTGCCTTTGTTCAGATGGTGGAGAAGCAGCACCACGGCCACAGCTGCTGCCACGGCTGCTGCTATGAGCGTCCACGACATGACGGTTTGGCTCAGCAGGTTGCCAATAAGTCTTTTTATGCCTTTATTTTCTTTTGCCATGGTCTGTGCTTGTTTCCATTAATGATGAGATGTTGTTGGGGTTAAACCCTTTTCTGAATGTTATCGTTATGTCGGTCTCCTTAAATCCAGCCTGTATCAGCATGGGGATGAGGATGTTGGCAGCGTTCTCGCGGGCCTGTGACGTGAGGTTCAGGCCGGATAGCGACTTTATGATCTCCTCACGTCCCTGTCGCTCGTAGGCTGTCAGCTCCTCGTCAGAGAAGCGGCTGCGTGTGAGCGCCACATATTGTTTTATGTCTTCGTGGTTTATGCTTGTGCTTGTGAGCTGCACCTTGGGGTCGGGCAGCACCACCTCAATGCGGTCGCCATGACGCGTGACGCTTGTAGAGTCGAAAGCAGAGAAATCGATGTATGCCTTGACAACAGCATCCATGGGGATGGCAATCTTGCGTTTGCCGAGAGGGAGGTCTATGTTATAGTCGTGCTTCATAAACTGTCCCTGTAGGCTCACCTTGTCATCGTGGGTAATGATCTTGTGCAAGTGACACTCGGTGGTGTAGAGCCTCGAACATTTCTGTATCTGAGTGACGAGCATGGGTATGGTGTCCACCTTCGGAGTGTCGATGGCAACCTCCTTCTTTTTACAGTTTGTAAGAAGAAGGGCTAAAAATATTGTTATAATAAATGAAAAATATCGCATTCCTAATAAAATAGATGTTGTTTGTTCGCTTTAGTTACAAAGGTACGCCTATTGAGCGGAAAAACAAAACATTATTTCCTTTTTTTGGGTTTTATACGATATTTTTATTAACTTTGCGGTGATGAATCTTAAACAGTCATATTACAGAATGGGCCTTGCCATGATGATGGTTGGAGGTCTGACATTGCTTTCTTCTTGCAAGGATGACAAGAAGAAGGCTGAGGGCGACATTATCGCTCCCAAACCTGTCGTTGTGAAAAAGAAATCGACACAGAAGGTTGGTGACTACTCACAGAAGCGTGAGGTCGACTGGCTGGGCGCACATTATATAATAAGTATGGAGCGCAAGGCTGATGAGTCGTTGCCTTTAGTGGCCGACGAGCAAGGCAACAAGTATTTTGACAACCGCATAACCGTAGAGATAAAACGTGCTGATGGCTCTTTGTTCTTTAAGCGCACGTTTGTGAAAACCGATTTTGCAAAATGTCTATCCAACAGTTATGGCCGAAACGGAGCTTTGCTTGGTGTGGTGTTTAACGAGGTGAAAGACAACAACCTCTATTTCGCTGCCAGCGTTGGCTCACCCGACATCATGAGCGACAGCTTCGTGCCCATCGTGGTTAAGATCTCACGCACGGGTGCAATTAGCATTTACGAAGATACGCAGCTCGACACATCGGCCGATGACAATGCACCGGCCGATGAGGATGATGGCGTTTAATGACGATTCTCCATAATAAACCGCTTTTAAAGTTTTGTATTTTGAGTTTTGAATTATGAATTATTGCGGCGAAGCCGCAATTAGGAATTATTTTTGAATTAGGAAAATTAGGAATTGAAAAATCATAATTCAATAATTCAAAATCGGCTTCAGCCGATAATTCAAAACTCAAAATTTAAAATTGCGCTTTGCGCAAGCCTTTTTACTGTTAAAAGGGCTATTGAATTCTTCACTTTTCACTTTTCACTTTTCACTTCCTTCCCTCCAGCTTCTTCAGTTCTTTGCGGAACCGTTGCCAGTAGAGCACACCTGCGAGGGTTAGTCCGAAGGGGAAGGCGAGCCAGATGCCAAGGATGCCAAGGTCGGCAATGAAGCCAAGGACATAGCCTAAGGGAAGACTAACCAGGAAGTAGGCAATGAAGGCGCAAGGCACAAGAGGCTTCACGCACGATATGCCACGCAGAGCATTGGAAAAAGTGTATTGCATGCCATCGCCAAACTGGTAGATAATCAGCACAATGATGAGCATGCCAACGGTCTGCTGCACCTCCACGTTTGATGAGAACAGTGCTCCCAGCTGGTTGCGAAAGATGAGAGTCGGTATGGACAGGAGGAGCGAGCAGAAGAGCACAAGGCGGAACCCGTCTTTGCTGTTGGCTTTTATCCCTTCAATGTCGTTCTGTCCTGCAAAATGGCTTATGCGTATGGATATGGCTGTTGCCATTCCGAAGAGAATGAGGTAGAAAAGCTGCGAGATGGTTATCGTTACCTGATGTGCTGCCAACGGCAATGTGCCGAGCCATCCCACCATCACGCAACTGAGGCTGAAGGCAGCGGTCTCCATGCCGAGCTGTAGGGCCACGGGCAATCCTAAACGGTTCATCTCAGCAAAGTCGGTACGGTTCACATGTCCTGCGAACATGTTTGTGCGGTATGTCTTAAAGTCGTCCTTATACATGAAAATGCCTGCGAGCACCAATGCCATGACCACGCGCGAACCCATGGTCGATATTCCGGCACCGAGCAGTCCTAACTCGGGGAAACCGCACGCTCCATAGATAAGAAACCAGTTGAACAAGACGTTGAGACCGTTGGCTGCAACCATCACCCACATCGACACCTTGGTGCGCCCGATGCCGTCGAACAGCTGCTTAAGGGTGTTGAACACTCCCACGAACGGCATCGAGATGAGGTTGACGATGAAGTAGGGGCGTATGAGCTCCAACAGCTCTGTGGGCTGACCTATGCGCGAGAGGTTGAAATAGAGGATGGTCATCAGCGTCATGAGGATCAGACAGATAAGCATGTTGGCAGCAATGGAGTTTTTTACCTTCACTCCGATCTCGTCATGTCGTCCCTTGCCAAACAGGTTGCCTACGACAGGGGTCAGACCATAAGAGAAGCCAAGATAAAAGAGCAACACCAGACCGAACACGTTGTTTACAAGCCCGGCGGCTGCCAGCTCCTCGGTGCTGTGGTGACCAATCATCAGCGTGTCGGCGAAACCGAGAACGATGGTGCCAAGCTGTCCGATGATGATTGGTATGCCGAGGATAAGCAGCTGCTTGTAATGATGATGTCGTGTTATGCTTTTGCTTCTGTTTTTAATGTTTTCTATCTTTTCTTTTATCATGGTTCCTTTTGCTGATTTTTTTATTCTTGTTCCGCTTCGTTGAGCAGCTCACGCTTCTGTGGTAGGAAGGCGCGTGGGCATCGTCCTATAAGGCACATGTTGACGAGGCTGTTTGCCGCTATCTCGATGTCGCTCAGCTCCACATCCTTTTCTACCACCAGTTCCTTGGCGAGGCACACCTCCCATGTGGTGTTGAAGCAGCTGTCTTCAGCTCCGAAAAATTCGATCTCGTTCTCCTCGTCGCTCAAGATCTTATATGTTATTTTCTTCTTTGAGGCAATGGGTGTGAGCGTCATCATGAGGTTATATGCCTCACAGAACGTGTTGTGAAATTTCTCTGTGTCGGGGAACATCTCGTCAATGGTGGCGAGCAGTTCGTCTACCGAATATTTCTTAAACAGGTCTAACAATGTCATGTCTTTTATGTTTGGCGTTTAATGATAAAGTTTTCTTTTCTCTTGCTCAAGAAAAAAGTCTTTTATACGATATATAAAAAAGGGGCGGAGAACTTTCAAGAAGTTTCCGCCCCTTTTTATCGTGACTTACGTTTTTCTTTATAAAATTGAATTATAATCGAAAAGTTTAGAATTTTGCCATCTTGATGGCATCAACGGCACATTCGTCACCCTTGTTGCCATACTTTCCACCGCTGCGGTCTTTTGCTTGCTGCAGGTCGTCGGTGGTGAGCAGACCGTAGATGATAGGAATCTCGCTGATGGTGTTCAGACGAGCAATGCCGTAGGTCACGCCCTGACAGATGTAGTCGAAGTGGGGTGTCTCGCCGCGGATAACGCTGCCGAGAATGATAACAGCGTCGTAGCCGCCGTGCAGCACCATCTGGTGAGCGCCATATACAAGCTCGAAGCTTCCGGGAACGGTCTTGACGTGTATGTTCTCAGGCAGAGCACCGTGCTTCTCAAGAGTTTTTACGGCACCGTCGAGCAGTGCGCCCGTGATCTCTTCGTTCCATTCTGACACCACAATGCCGAAGCACATGTTGCTTGCGTCGGGCACATTGGCGATATTATAGTCGGAGAGGTTATGAAGTGCTGTAGCCATTATTCAGATACTCTTTCGATATACTTGTCGATCTCGTAGCTCTGAACAAGCTGTGAGTTGACATACTTCTTCTTGATGTCCTGATAGATCTTCAGAGCCTCAGCCTTGTTGTTCTGGCTCTCAAGCAGCTCACCGGCCTGAAGGAGGAAAGTGGGAGCGATGCTGTTGTTGGTATCATCCTCTGCCTTGCTGTCTGCCATGTCGGCAGCCTTTTTAAGGCAGCTCACAGCCTTGTCGATGTTGCCGTTTTGGGCGTAGGCGTTGCCAAGGGCAGCCTGTGCAGCGGGGCTTACCATCATGTCGCTTGCAGATGAGTATTCCTCAAGATATTTCTGTGCCTCCTGCCATTTGCCAAGGTTGGCGTAGCAGAGACCGGCATAGAGGTTAGCGAGGTTAGCAGCGTCGGTACCGCTATACTCGTCGGCAATCTTTGCGAAGCCAGTGTATGTTGCTCCGTCGCCGTTGAGGGCTTTGTCAAACTGCTCGTTGGCGAAATATTCCTGACCCTTGGCCAAAGCGGTGCTTGCCTTGTCGGCACGGGGACCGAAATAGAATACGTTTGCGAGAATGGCTGCTGCGATAACAACAACCAGCACGCCGATACCGATAGCGAGAGGCATCTTGTATTTGTTTACAAAAGCCTCAGATCTTTTGATTCTCTCGTTCACGTCGAGAGTTTCAACATTCTTAGTGTTTGTCATTTATCTTTTGTTCTTTTTATTATTTTCGTCCTTTTCTTGCGTTGACCCTTTGTTGCAAGAGCCACCGCATGTAATAAGCGCAGCAAAATTAATCATTTTATCTCACATATTGAAATTTATTATCTCTTTTTTTCTGTTTTCACCACTTTTACCGCTCGTTTCTTTCGTTTTCATTTATAAATGATTTAACTTTGCAGCGGAAAATCTTATGTCAAGATGATTTTAAAAAAAATAACGATACTCAATTTTAAAAATATTCGTGAGGCAACGCTCGATTTGTCGCCAAAGATGAACTGCTTCATTGGACACAACGGAGCGGGAAAGACCAACTTTCTCGATGCTGTTTTCTACCTGTCGTTCTGTAAGAGTTCGCTTAACCCCATAGACTCGCAGATCATCACGCATGACAGCGATTTCTTCATGATTGAAGGTCTGTATGAGGATGAACAGGGAAAGGAGATAGACATCTATTGTGGCATGAAACGTGGCGTGAAGAAACATGTTAAACGCGACAAGAAAGAATATAAGCGATTCTCGCAACACATCGGATTGATCCCGCTTATCATGGCGTCGCCTGCCGACACGGCCGTCATTTCGGGTGGCAGCGAGGAGCGCCGACGGTTCATGGATATCGTCATCTCTCAGTTTGATGCTGTCTATATTGATGCCCTGACCAACTATAACAAGGCTTTGCAGCAACGTAACGCCTTGCTGAAGATGGAGGCGGAGCCTGATGCCGCGCTCCTTGATATCTGGGAGGAGGAGATGGCCCGCAACGGTGAGGTGGTGTATGAGAAACGCCGCGCCTTCGTGGACGAGTTTGTGCCTGTGTTCCAGCAAATCTATAGTGTGATATCGGGCGACAACGAGAAGGTGTCGCTTTCTTATGTCTCTCATTGTCAGCGTGGTCCACTGCTCGACGTCATACGTCGTGACCGCTTCAAAGACCGTGCTGTGGGCTACTCGCTCCATGGCATTCATCGCGATGATCTGGAGATGATGCTCGGCGGATATATGATGAAGCGTGAGGGCAGTCAGGGCCAGAACAAGACGTTCGTCTTGGCGCTCAAGCTGGCACAGTTTGATTTTCTCCGTCGCACAGCGTCGCAGACCACACCGCTGCTCTTGCTCGACGATATATTCGATAAGCTCGATGCGCAACGTGTGGAGCAGATCGTGCGTCTTGTCTCTGGCGATGCCTTCGGACAGATCTTCATTACTGATACCAATCGCGACCATCTCGACAAAATTCTGCAAAACAGCTCTTTCGACTATAAGCTGTTTAATGTGGAAGACGGATGCCTAAAGGTAAAGAAAGGCTGAAGAGAGTTTTGAGTTTTGAATTTTGATTTTTGAATTATCGGCTTTCAGCCGATTTTGAGTTATAGAATTTTGAGTTATAGAATTTTGAATTTTAGAATTTTGATTTTTATAATCTTGATTTTTAAATTTTGATTTATCATTTTTCTGATTTACCTAATTCAAAATTGAACAATTCCTAATTGCGGCTTTGCCGCAACAATTCAAAATTCAAAACTCAAAATTCATAATTTAAAGTTCTTGTCTCGTTTCGGCCGATGCGCGATGACAATCATAACGTTTTGAGACGACTTTCGGGTGTTTCCCGTCGAAGAAGGGATATGGCTATGAGTTTTGAAATGGGCTTATAAAAAGAAAAAACTTGCGATGTTTAGAAGAGAAGTAAAATCGATCAGCGATTTGCTGAACAAATATTTGCGTGTAGAGGGACTGGAGGTTCCTCTGCAGCAAAAGCGCATTATCGACTCATGGGAGACGGTGGTGGGCAAAATGGTCGCGTCTTATACACGCGAGAAGTTTATCAAGAACCAGACGCTGTTCGTAAAGATTGTGAATCCCGCTCTTAGACAAGACCTGACAATGATGCGTGCCCAACTGGTCAAACGGCTAAATGCGCAAGTGGGGGGCATGGTCATTGCAGACATAAGAATTTATTAATAAGCCAGAAGGCTTATTAAGTGAAGAGTGAAGAACGAAGAGTGAAGAATTCAATAGTAAAGGCTTCTCAATTTTAAAAGCACATGAATTCTTCACTCTTCGTTCTTCACTCTTAACTTAAATAATCTCCTCCATCCTCACATCATGGTCTTCAGCAGGTATCGTTTCGCGTTTTTGAAAATCGAAGCACACACCTATCTTATATATATTAGGGTGTTGTGAGAGAAAACGGTCATAATAGCCCTTGCCACGTCCAAGACGGTGCCCTTGGTGGTCGAAGGCCATGCCAGGGACGACCGCCACATCTATAGCATCGTATTGCGTGAAGAGCTTGCCTCTTGGCTCGCCTATGTTGAAAGCTCCTATGGCAATGTCGTCCTTACCGTTATACTCGCGTAGCTCCATCGTCGTGTCGCCCGTAACCACGGGCAGCACCACCTTGACACCGCGCTCAAGCAGCACATCCACCACATCGTGGGTATACACCTCGTCGGGCAACGAATAATACATCATCACCGTCTTGGCATTCTTTATCCTGTCATGACAAAGGAGGCGCTCCATAACACGAAGCGACATTTCTGTCAGCTCCTCGCTGGAGAAATGTCGCTTCTGCTGTCTTATCTCTTTTCTAAGATCGTTCTTATCCATTACGTTGTTTCCGTCACTTTCTTACTCTTCCCTTCACTTTCTTTGCCGATGCAGCCTGATGTGTGGCACCTGGCTTCTTGGGAAACGCAGCGTTGTTGCGGAACACCTTGAGAGCTGCTTCAATGGTGGGGTCGCCAAGGTTGATATACTCGTTCCATGCACTTTCGTCAAGCATGTTGTAGATGATGCGGCTGTTGATGTAACGCTCCAGCAATTTGTGCGACTTCTTGATCATGAGGTTGCGACGCTTCAGTCCGTGCTTGTCGGCGTATGTAGCAAACTTGTCGACGAGGTTCTGTTTGGCCAGATAGCTTGCCATCTCCATCATCTCCTTGTAAGTGTTGAGCTTCGGACGGTTGTCGTCGGTGTAGGTGAAGGCATATTGCAGGATGAGACCGCTCATGCTTGCCTCCTTATAATAAGAGGTCATGCCCAACGTGTCTTCTGCCACGAATATGTCGGGGGTGATGCCGCCACCGCCATAAACCACACGTCCTATGCCTGTGTGATATGCCGGTCCGTGGTGCTTGATGCTGTCTTGTGAGAAGAACTCGCCATGCTGGTAACGTGTTATGAGGTCCTGCTCGTAGTTCTTGTCATCGCCGGTAGAGTAGGGCTTCTGTATGCATCGGCCGGAGGGGGTATAGTAGCGTGCGATGGTGAGACGTATAATGCTGCCGTCGGGGAACCCTATCTGCTGCTGCACCAGACCCTTGCCGAAAGAGCGACGTCCAATGATGGTCGCACGGTCATTGTCCTGCATGGCTCCTGCGAAGATCTCTGATGCCGATGCCGACACCTCGTTGATGAGCACCACGAGCGGAAGCTTCTGGTATGAGCCGTGACCGTCGGAGGCAAACTCCTGTTTCGGCGACTTGCGTCCTTCGGTGTAGACAATGAGCTTGTTCTTGGGCAGGAACTCATTGGCTATCTGTATGGCCGATGTGAGCAGTCCGCCAGTGTTGTCGCGTAGGTCGATGACGAGGTTTGAGAATCCCTGCTGCGACAGCTGCTCCAAGGCAATGAGCAGTTCGGGATATGTCGTCTCGCCAAAGTTCTTTATGCGTATGTAGCCCGTCTTGTCATCAAGCATATAGGTTGCGGTGATGCTCTTCTGCGGAATCTCGCCTCGTGTGATGGTGATATATTTGGGCTTCTTGCTGCCATAGCGCAACACGCCAATCTTTACTTTCGTGTCCTTTGGACCCTTCAAGCGGTGCATGGCTTCCTCGTTGGTCACGATCTTGCCGACGAACGGCTTGCCGTCAACACTTATGATCTTGTCACCAGCGAGCACACCGGCACGTTCGGCCGGACCGTTGCTTATGACGTTCTGCACATGTATGGTGTCTTGACGTATGGTGAACTCAACGCCTATGCCTGTGAATGAGCCTTTGAGATCGTCGTTGGCTGCCTGCGCATCCTTGGCGCTGATGTAGACAGAGTGTGGGTCGAGCTCGGCAAGGATAAGCGGTATTGCGTTGTTCACGAGCGAGTCGATGTTCACCTTGTCCACATACTGGTCGTCGATGATGTGGAGGAGGTTGCTCAAGCGGTTGCTACCCGAGTTGATGATGTTCAGTCGGTTGCCTGAGAAATGGTTGGCGTAGAAATTGCCTATCAGTATGCCCACCACCACGCACAGGGCCATGAGCAGCGGCATGTATCGGTTTGTCTTTTTCATATCGTTATTCATCCGGGTTTAGATGTATCACTTCAATGTGGGCTCTTTCCAACAGGTCTATGCCTTCGGTGAGGCGATATTTGTTGGCATAAACCACGCGCTTGATGCCAGCCTGAATGATGAGCTTGGCACATTCTATGCATGGCGAGTCGGTGATGTATAGCGTGGAGCCATCGCTGTTGTTGCTGCTTCGGGCCAACTTGGTTATGGCGTTGGCTTCGGCGTGAAGGACATACGACTTTGTGACGTTGTCCTCGTCTTCACACACGTTCTCAAAGCCGCTCGGCGTGCCGTTGTAGCCATCGCTGATGATCATCTTGTCCTTGACCACCAGTGCGCCCACCTGACGGCGTTTGCAGTAGCTGTTCTCTGCCCATATACGGGCCATACGCAGGTAGCGCTGGTCGAGGAGTTTCTGCTTCTCTGGGCTGTTGCTCTTGGGTGCGGTTGTCTCCATATCGTTGTTTGTCTGTTGTTGTTATGACGTTATTTCTTATGTGCGGTCTTTATGCCGTTTCGCTCAAGCAGAGCATCGATGGTGGGCTCCTGGCCGCGGAAGCGCTTGTAGAGCGTCATGGGATGCTCGGTGCCACCCTTCGACAAGACGTTGTCTCTGAAGCTCTGGGCTGTCGTCTGGTCGAAGATGCCGTTTTGCTTGAACAGACTGAAGGCGTCGGCATCGAGCACCTCTGCCCACTTGTAGCTGTAATAGCCTGCGGCGTAGCCTCCTGCCATGATGTGGCTAAACTGCACCGTCATGCAGGTGTTCTTGAGCTGTGGCATGACCATTGCCTTCTCCCACGCTTGCTTCTCAAACGTTATTATGTCGTCGGTGAACGGCTCCTGCTTGGTGTAGTAGGCCATGTCGAGCAGTCCGAAGCTCACCTGTCGCAGACAGCCGTAGGCGGCCATGAAGTTGCGGCTCTTCACGATGCGGTCTATCAGCTCGTCGGGAATGGGCTCGCCTGTCTTGTAGTGGAAGGCGAAGGTGCGAAGAAACTGTTTCTCCACAGCGTAGTTTTCCATAAACTGTGAGGGCAGTTCCACAAAGTCCCACCACACGTTGGTGCCGCTAAGGCTCTCGAAGCGTGTGTTGGCGAACATGCCGTGAAGAGAGTGGCCAAACTCGTGGAGGAAGGTCTCGACCTCGCCGAGTGTGAGCAGGGCGGGTTTCTCTGCTGTGGGCTTGGTGAAATTCATCACCACGCTGGCATGTGGACGCACATTGTTGCCCTTGCGGTCTATCCACTGTCCCTGAAACTCTGTCATCCAGGCTCCACCTTGCTTGCCCTTGCGCGGGTAGAAGTCGGCATAGAGCACAGCGAGATAGCTGCCGTCTTTGTCGAACACCTCGTAGGCTTTAACGTCGGGATGGTAGACGGGTATGTCTTTGTTCTCCTTGAAGGTTATGCCGTAGAGGGTGGTGGCAAGCCCAAACACGCCTTTTATCACGTTCTTTAGTTCAAAGTAGGGGCGCAGCATCTCGGCATCGAGGTTGTAACGCTCCATCTGCAACTTATGCGAATAGAAACTGAAATCCCAAGGCTTCAGTTCAAAACCTTCACCTTCCTGCTTCTTTGCCAGCTCCTCAATCTCCTTCACCTCGTTCACGGCTGTAGGCTTGTAAGCGTCAATGAGGTCGTTGAGCAGCTTATACACGTTTGCGGTGTTGCTTGCCATGCGGTGCTTGAGCACATAGTCGGCATAGGTGTTAAAGCCGAGCAGCTGTGCTATCTCGCGGCGCAGATTCACGATGCGCTTGCAGATCTCGAGGTTGTTCTCGGGATTGTCGTGAGTACACTCGGTGTTCTTTGCCATATACAACTGCTGGCGGAGGTCACGCTGTGTGGAGTAGGTCATGAACGGCGAGTAGCTGGGGTAGTCGAGGGTGAAGACCCAGCCTTCCATGTTTTCTTCTTTCGCGTTCTGTGCTGCTGCCTCCACGGCGGTGTCGGGCAGTCCGTCGAGCTGTGCCTTGTTGGTGATGTGTAGCTTGAACGCCTTGTTCTCCTTCAGCAGGTTCTGTGAAAACTGTAATGACAGCATGCTTGCCTCTTCTGTCAGGGTGCGCAGCTTCTCCTTGTCGGCATCGCTGAGGAGGGCACCGCTACGCACAAACCCGTCATAGCAGTTGTCAAGAAGCATCTGTTCCTCGGGGGTGAGCTCACGATGGTGCTCATAGACATGCTTGATGCGCTCGAAGAGCTTTTTGTTCAGTCGTACATCGTTTGAGTGTTTGGTCAGAATGGGACTCATCTTCTGCGCCAGCTCGTCGAGCGCATCGTTGGTTTCGGCGCTGAGCATGCATGAGAACACGTTGGACACGCGGTCGAGGAGGTCATAATAATGTTCTCCGTTCTCGTTATCCACACGAATGATGGTGTTTTCAAATGTGGGCTCCTCTGGGTCGTTGATGATCTTCTCTATCTCTTCGTCGTCACGGCGTATGCCTTCCATAAATGCTTCTTCATAGTGCTCCAGCTTTATGCGGTCAAAGGGCACGGTGTCGTGCGGCGTTTTATATGCTTCAAAAAATGGGTTCGTTTTCTTCAAGTTCTCTTTGTTATCTTTGCACATACTTGTAAAATTCCTAATGCTATAATTATACTGCAAATTTAGCAATTTTCTTAGAGATTTGCAGCGTGGAGAGAGCTTAATGTTCAAGATTTTAACTAAAATTGTATTTGTCTTGTCTTTGTGTTGTCTTTATGTCGCCATTACGTCGTTTTTGTGCCGTTTTTGTGCTGTTTTTGCGTCGTTTTATTGCAAGTTAGGCGTGTTGGCTGAAAGACAATTTTTCCAATGCTTCCACCTCTATCGTCTCCCGTTTCAACATGATCTGTCCGTCGGCTTCCATCTGTCGTAGCTCAGCGGCAACGGCACGCGGACTGTCGTTGAGCATGTGTGCCAAGCGCGACTTCATGATTTTCACCGTCTTGTGGCCTGTGGGTAGCAGGCAGCGGCTGGAAATGAAATGGATTATGCGTGCCCGCCTGCTGTCGTTGACATGTCGCCACGGTATGCGTGCCAGACGCTGGGCTTGGGTGGAAAACAGGTTGAGGAGGTTTATGCGGAAGATGTCGTAAGTGGCGGAGAGCTTCACTACATCATTCTTGGCAATGCACATGACGGCACATTGTCCGGCTGTGGTGAAGGTGCGGGTGTAACGGGGGGAGATGCCGAACAGACGCTCGGGCTGCACCACGTTAGGGGCTTCAAACAGCTCCTCTATGGTGTAGCCATGGTCATCGGCGGTGGTGCTGACGCGCATCTTGCCTCTTACAAGGAAGATCAGCGAGTTGCACGCCGTGTCGGCCTGCGCCACCACCTTGCCGTCGCCATATACATGATAGGCTATGGGGAAGGTGGTGAGCAGGTTGCTGATGTCGTTGCTGCTCATGCCGAGGAAGAGAGGCAACGACATCATCTGCTGACATATAAGGTCTACGCGGTCTTTCAAAGTTGTTTATTGCTGTTCTTCAACAATCTTGCCTTTCATCGAAGGCGAGTACCACACAGCGTAGTTGCCTTTGTGGTCGGCGTAAATGAAATAGGCCATGAGCTTGGGGTTGCGCTCCAGCACCTTCTTTGCCTTCTCCATGCCCATAACCATGAATGAGGTGGCATAGGCGTCGGCGGTGGCGCAGCGGTCGGCGATGACTGTGGCAGAGAGCAGACTGTGCTGCACGGGCTGTCCTGTCTTCGGATCTATGGTGTGGGCATATTTCTTGCCGCCCTTGAAATAGAAATTGCGGTAGTTGCCACTGGTAGCCATGGCGCGGTCTGTGATGTTGAGCACGGTCTGTAGCTCCTGGTTCGTGTTTGTTGGATCGTCGGACGGCTTGGTAACGCCAATCTTCCAGGGCACACGCTTCTCGCTGATGCCGCAGGTCACCACCTCTCCGCCAATCTCTACCATGAAGTTGTCAATGCCCTTGCGACGCAGAAAGTCGGCAACAACGTCGCTGCCGTAACCTTTGGCAATGGCACCACAGTCGAGCATGGTGCGTGGATCGGCCTTTTTTATGCGGCCGTCTTTCATGCTCACCTTGTCAAAGCCAACGAACGTGCGCAAGCTGTCGATGGTGTGCTTGGTGGGCATCGATCCGTTCTTGAAGCCGAAGCCCCAGGCGTTGACGAGCGGCGCCACCGTTATGTCGAAGGCACCATTGGTGTCTTCTGACACCATTTCGGCGAGGGTGAACACTTCCTTGAACATGCGTCCCACGACGATGTCTTGGTTGTTGTTGACCTTTGTTATCTCCGACTGCTTGTTGAACATCGACAAGGCGTCGTCAACCTTCTGTAGCTCTGCCAGAATGTCTTTGTTGAGGTCTTCGCCATACTGGTAGGTTATGTGGTAGACGGTGCCGAAAATCATTCCCTCATTATGCTGGTAGGGCGTGTTGTGCTGCGAACAGGCAATCTTTATTGTTGCTCCTATGAGCAGCAACAGGAAGATGACGCGAAAAATATTTTTTTTGCTTTTCATTCTGTTATTTTTATATCTCTATCGTCACGTTAAATGTGCCACCAAGGCGTGTGCCTCCCTGCTTGCCGTAGCCAGGTACATACCAGCAGTTGCCGGCTTCGCCGTCGCTGTAAAACAGGCGCTTACGGTAACGAACGCTCCAACCTAAACGCAACGGACCCCATATCTTGGCGTCAACGCTTACGACGCCTTCAAGCCAGTGGTAGTTGCATTTCTCTCCATCTATCCTGTAGTCGGCATCGTCGCCCCACACTGGGTCTTTCAGGCCGGTGGTGAACGCGTCATACTTGAAATAGGTGAGGGCGTAACGAGCACCCACAAACACGCGATAGTCGTCGTGCTTGTTCTTCATGAGGTTGAAGTCGACACCTGCGCGCAGGTATGGCGCGCTGGTCTTATAGGCCATCTTCGTAGTTACGTTTTCTGAGTTGGCCTTGCCCAATCCCACCTCCACGATGGGGAAGTATTTGTCGCGTAGGTTCACTCTTGCGGCTGCCTCATACTGTCCGTAATCGCTGAAGGCCAACTGTGCTATGCCCACAAGGTCGGCAGACACAGACACACCGCGAAACAAGCTCACGGTGTCTTTCTCTTGCACAATGTTTTTCGTGCCGTTGCCTTGCTGTGCCATGGCGCTGACGGTCATGAGCATCAGCAACAGGGCGAGGCCAAGTGGGCGCAGGAGCAGGGTGGGGAAGTCTGCGTGTTGCCTATTGGGCTGTCTTAAGACTGATGATGAGGTGTGCTCTCTGTGTGTCGTATGTAACATAACTGTTGTTTATCTTTACCGATTCTACCTTGTGTGACGTGTGCTTGACGTCGGTAATCTCGTGAAAAACCATCGGACTGCAGTCGACTGACTCAAAATGGGGTTGGTTGGTCTTGTTTACCGTTATGGTGTCGTAGACGTGCTTCTTCGTTTCTTTGTCAATGAAGTCGAAGTAGAGCACGTCGCTGTCGTGGTTATAACTCATGGGTATGGCCAAACTGTCGGCATCATACAGACGGTTCATGAGCACCGAGTCGTTGCCATCAGACCTCTTCACCGACACGGTGAGGGTGTCGTTGAAGACCTGGTCAAACTTGCAGGTGGTCATGACCCTACTGTTCAACGGACAGTCTATCGACGAACAGGCACCGAGCATTGCTGCAAAGGCGCTGGCCGCCATGATGCATGTTATTGTTTTACGCATTTCAGTGTCTTTTCTATTTGGTAGTCGTTGCGGTTCTGTGATGAACGGCTCACAAGGTCGCCAATGAAGCCCGCAAGGAACAGTTGTGTGCCTATCATCATCATCGTGAGGGCGATAAAGAAATAGGGCGAGTCGGTGACGAGGCGCTGAGGTATGCCCTGTGACAGGCACCACAGCTTGTCTGCACCAATAATGAAGGCTGATATGAAGCCGATAATGAACATCATGGTGCCCATGAAGCCAAACACATGCATGGGCTTCTTGCCAAAGTTGCTGAGGAACCACAGCGTTATGAGGTCGAGGTAACCGTTGAAGAAGCGGTTGAGACCAAACTTCGACTTGCCATACTTGCGTGCCTGATGGTGTACGACCTTCTCGCCAATCTTGTCGAAACCGGCATTCTTGGCGAGGTACGGGATGTAACGGTGCATCTCGCCATAGACCTCTATGTTCTTGATCACATCGCGACGGTAGGCCTTGAGACCACAGTTGAAGTCGTGGAGATTATGAATGCCACTGATCTTACGGGCTGTAGCGTTGAACAGCTTTGTGGGTAACGTCTTCGACAGCGGGTCATAACGTTTCTGCTTGTAGCCAGACACTAGGTCGTAGCCATCCTCGGTGATCATCTTGTAAAGGCCGGGAATCTCATCGGGAGAGTCTTGAAGGTCGGCATCCATGGTTATAACCACATCTCCCTGTGCTTCTTTGAAGCCACAGTAGAGGGCGGGACTCTTGCCGTAGTTGCGGCGGAACTTTATGCCTTTAACGTTCTCCGACTGTTTGCTCAGGTCCTCAATGACCTGCCATGAGTTGTCGGTGGAACCGTCGTTTACAAATATCACTTCAAAGCTGAAGCCATTGGCTTTCATCACTTTTTCAATCCAGCGGTAGAGTTCGGGTAGCGACTCTTCCTCATTGTATAAGGGTACGACTACAGAAATATCCATATCTTTTACATGTTTTATCGTGGCTTGCATGTCATCAACATGCAGAGCGTCGGTTGTGTTTGTTGCGTTATGATGTTTTTGTTTTTATCTTTATCTTTTTGTTCTTATCTTTGTCTGCGGCGTGCTTCTTTTTTTATTATTCTTACATGCCGTCGTCTTGTCTTAATGGTGCTTCCTTCTGCACACAGCAGCGATAGGCAAGCTCAGCACAAAACCCACAAAGAAATTTTGCATCATGAAGAGGAAGGCCCAATGTATGGGCGACAGGCTTTTCATCATGGCAAGGGTGGAGTCGATGTCTTGTGTCGACAGGCCCGACTGACGATACACCTCGCTCATCGTTGCTGCCGATGTGGCAAGCATGGCGTAGAACGTGCCGTGGTCAAGAAACTTAAAGTAAAGGTACTGGCCAAGGGCAAAAATCATCGACGAGTAGACAAAGGTGTAAACACAATAGCCATAGCTCCGTCGGAACGAAATGTAGCCTCCAAGGGCATAGTTGCGAAAAGCGCACAGACGCCAACCGACAAGGATGGGGGTCAGAAGGGCAAGGATGTTGCCAAGGCCGCTTTCTGGCATATACATGATTGCCAGAAAACTAACGAACCACAGAAGGCATAATATTGCCCCGTCCTGACGAGCAAACGCTTTCAGCTGGACGAGATCTTCAATTTTTATCATTAAAAATGTTGTTTTATAAAACGACTACAAAGGTAGTGTAAAAAATCGATTATGAGAAGCAATTACTTATTTTATTATGAAGTTTCCGCTTTTTTTGACAACGCTTAATGTTTTACGGCTTGTCATCATCGGCTCATATCTTCTTCTCATCCTTGTCTTTCATGTTACAAACAAGTGAAAATTCAATCTTTATAATTAAGGTGTAATCTGTTTTTAGTTCAAAAAGGCCTTATGTTTATTAATAAAACACTTGATTTAGATTAAGAATGTGTGGAATTTTATAAAATTGTTATTGAAAGTTTTGTTGTTTCAAATAAAAGCAGTACCTTTGCATCGCAATTCAGAAATACAACAATTGCTTAACGCTCTATTTGATGTGTTTTTGATTTGTTTTAGTTAATATCGCGGAGTGGAGCAGTTGGTAGCTCGCCAGGCTCATAACCTGGAGGTCGCATGTTCGAGTCCTGCCTCCGCAACTAATGACGACATGACAAGTTGTAATAGCAACGAGTTGTGTCGTTTTTTCGTTTCAGGCTGCCAGCCAAGACAAATTCTGTCTGGCCATGGGTTAAGGTATTACGAGTAATATGGCGGCTGAAAAACATGTTGGAAATAGATGATTATACCATTAAAGGCAAATCATCTATTCCTAATATTCTACTTAAATAGTGCTCACACAACGGAAGTCGCAATAACTCTCCAAGCACCATTTTCATGACGTGCTATGTAGTCATTGTCAACCATGCGCTTTACAAGTTTCTGAACAGCAGACGTATTGATGCCTAACGAGCTTGTCAATTCTGCATAAGTAATGCTGGGATTTTCACGCATCAACCGCAGGATTCGTGCTGTGTTTTTACTTCTTGTCGTAATAATATCGCCATCGTACCACCAAAGGTCTTCATCCTTGCGAGTTACAAAGTCAATGTCTGTTTGAATTTCCTTGGCAACTAATTTCTCAAAGTATTTCAGGAAAATGCCTATCTGCTTGATATTGGCATGTGCTCCTACAGAAGGAATCGCACCTACCACCATATCGGTTTGGTGCAAAGCCTCCAGATACTCTTGTTTTTTCCGGCTTCGTACCACTATCATCGGCCATCCATGTCTTGAAAGAATATAGTTCACCATTAAACGAGCTATTCGTCCATTTCCATCCTCGAATGGATGGATGCGTATGTAGCGGTAATGGAACAAGGCCGCCAATTCTACGGGAGATAGATTTCCTTGCTGTTCCTCCTCGTTATACCAATTTACAAGATCAGACATAAGAGCAGGTGTCTCCTCAGGTGATGCATACTCAAATCTGTCACCATAACGAGTTATTACACTGTTAGGACGAGTCTTGTATTGTCCTGCATGGATAACAAAACTTGTCTGCACACCATTGGGTAATGTGCGATACTCGGTATAGTCCTCACGAAGCAAAGTATGATGAAGTGTCCTGATGAAATTTTGTGTTAGTGGCTCTTTCTTATTTGCCGCCTCTTCCTTCATCATTTTTACAGACACCTCACTGGCTTTCATGTCGTTGAAGTCTTTCAAGTGTCCTTCTCCACTTACTTTGCCAAAAAGAAGCAAAAGCTCTGTCTGGCCATAGGTCAAGGTATTGCCTTCGAGATGATTACTGTTGTAGTTATACTCAACAGTAAACCTCATGCTAAGTTTGTTCTGATCGGCTTCAGACAGTGGCTGAATAGATTGCCATTTGTTATAGATTTTTTCTAATGTCATAATCGTTCTACTTTTATCTATCACTTCTTTTAGAGTGGTAAGTTACCACCTTTATTGGTGGTATATGATTTAACCATGTATCTTATCATTACCCCAGTTCGGGATAAGAATAGTTCATAAAAAAGTTGGTAGTCTTACAAATATTTTGTATCTTTATAGGTGAAAATCAATTATTTACAAATATATTTGATGTGCCTACCGATTACAAAGTTACAGAATTATTTTGTATAATAGACGAGTTTTGCAAACATTTTGATGCAGAAAAAGCAAGAAATCTACTTGAAGATAATAGCGGAGTCAAGCGTAGACGGCGTGTGTTTCTTTGACAACAAGCCTTTTCCATGATAGTTCTGTCCGAACAAGAAACAATTATCGCGTTTGGCTTTATGGCTTGACTGATTTTTTGATTGCACGAAAGCATATGGATTTGTCGCTCGCTGTCATTGATGGCTGCGAACGACAAGGATCATACAATTTACACAGATCGCTTATACAACATTTCATGGTCTGCCTTAGCGACTGTGGCTCCATCACTTCTATCATCGTCCCATAGCTTTGCAACTCCATTATGAAGTCGTAAGTGGGACGGAGCGTAAGCTCGAAGTCGGCATAGTCGTTGCAAGAACAAAGTTCTTTCTGTGAGAGATGCAATGGAAGAGAGCGCATGTAGTGTTGGTGTGCACCAAAGGCACGAACAACAATTCGTTGTAAGGGTATATCCTCGTCTATTACTACGCCGAAGAAGCTGGAGAAATAGTCCTTGGCATTGAAGTCGGAAGGGAACTTGAAATGTTCTTTTGTTATTTCTATATTCTCAAATCTGTCAAGTCCGTAGATACGTAACTTATCCTCGTTGATGCTGAGTGCGAGCACGTACCAACGCTTTTGGAACATTTTCAGACAGTATGGCGCAATGGGGAAAGTATAGGAATTCTTGTAGTGGAAATTTCGATAAGTAGCCATTATGATGTTGTTGCCCTTCATGGCATCAACAATATCCGTAAGGAAATGACGGCTCGACGGAATCTCCTCTACAAGGATGCGGTCTTTGAGCAACGTATTTTGTGACAACGTATTGGCTGTAGAATAGGTGTCTCAGCCAAAGGGATGTCCGCATTATCTTACACAACCACTTCCCTGCCCAAAGACTCTTCCAAAGGGTTTTCTCCAAAAATGCGGTAATAGTAATTCTTGGACTGTCAACGGCAGGTGGAATAAGATACACTATGATTTTATCATTATGTTCATTTTGTTGAGGAACAAGATGGCGCAAATAGTCATAGTGCATCTTGAACCATGCCAAAGACCTTCCCTCTGCATAGCTTTTCGACAAGAAAGGCGCAATCTCGTCAAACGATACCTTGTGCAATAATTCGTACAATGTCATATCTCATGTCTTTATCGTTATTTGCCGGCAAAGATATTGACGTGTTGACTCAATTATCAATACAGGTTAATTGTTTCTTATAAAAAACTCACAAAAACAGAAGTTTTTTCAACCTGTGCTAATAATTGGCACACCTTCATAATACTTTTGCCGCAACATTAAAGATACAGTTATGAAAAAGTCTACAAAATATGAAAGTGCTGTAAAGGATGCGAAGACATTGGAATCCGTCATTCCGAAACAGCTTGCAGAATACACGACAAGGGCATTAAGTAAACTAAACGAAGCACTTGGGGGCGATGTCGGCGGATATGTAGCAAACAGACTGCACATGAGCCATGAGGAACTGAGGGAAGCATTGGCCGCCGAGCAAATCGATGGTGTTGCATTGGCCATTTATAATATAGAGAAACGTGGACAGTCGGTAGTCATAGGCGACCAAACGGGTATAGGCAAAGGCCGACAAGCAGCTGCCATGATACGCTATGGACTGTTGTCTGGCTATCTGCCAATATTCTTCACCGACCGATATACCCTGTTCAGCGATATGTACCGCGACTGTAAAGCACTTGGCATTAAGGAGGCACGACCACTGGTGGTGAATGCTGGTGCGTCGGTTGTCGACTTTGACCATGTGGTTGAGCAGAAAACGACATGTACGTCCGACGAGATATGGTCTCCCGCAGACGAAGAAGATAACGAAAAGTATGAGGCAGAGCGCATGGCGCTCTACCAGAAACAGTATGAGGTGGTGTACAAAGCTCCCAAGAAATCTGTCCTTCAAGAAATATTCATAAAAGGTGAACTGCCACAGGATGCCTTCGACTATCTCATGATTACCTACTCCCAACTGAAAGATGCCAAACGAGACATGACACGTCTCAACTTCCTCATGGCGTTGTGCGAGCAGCATCGTGTGCTGTTCATCTTCGACGAAGCCCACAAAAGCAGCGGAGTGAACGCTGGCAAAGCATCGGTTATCACACAAGGCATAAACATGATTCTTGAAGAAACGCCACAGACCCAATGCGTGTTTCTTTCTGCCACTTTTGCCAAGCGCCCGGAATGTCTGCTCACCTTCATGAGACGCACGACCCTGAGTGCCTTGGCTACAGAAAACACGCTCAAGGATGCCTTGCACTGTGGTGGAGTGCCCATGCAAGAATACGTTTCGTCTTGTTTGGCTGCCGAAGGACAAATGATCAGGCGCGAGCACTCTGGCGAGGGTTTGCCTACTCCTGTCTATACATATCTTGATGAAGACCTCGACGTACATGGCGAGCAGTTTGACAAGGTGATGTTCTTCTTCCGTGAAATAGTAAAACTCTCTGCAATGGTTCGCACAATGGTTAATCATGCCCTTATGTACAACGTGCTTCTACCCTTCAAATGCTATCCCACAAGAGCACAACTTTTCTATATCAACAAAGTGTTGTTGCTTTCCTTGAAAGCGAAAAAGGTGGCACAAGCCGCCATTGAGAATGTAAGGCAAGGAAGAAGTGTGGTGATTGGCATGAGCGACACGCTTGAGTGTATCGTACAGGACGTGACAGTGAACGAAGACGGATCCGTTCGTGGCGACATATCTGCGTTGTTGTTGCGTTTGTTGGAAAAGACGGTTTGTGGAAGCGCCCCTACCGACAGTGCCAATCGACCTGTTTTTGAAATGGTAGAAGAATTGGAAGAAATGTCATTGAAGGCAGAAGCCAAAGAGATAAGAGACTACTACACAAGTATCAAGCAAGACATAACCGAAGAGGTGTTTCATCTCCCCGTGTCGCCTATCGACGTAATACGGCAGCTGATAACTGCCGAGAAGTTTGTTGCTCCCAATGGTGAATACCTAAACATCCGTTTTGAGGAATGTACGGGGAGAGCACACCAACTGGATTATCTCTCACCTGAGGGCGATGACGACTTCATCAACGCTGTCATCGGGTCAAGAAAGAAGCGTCACTCTAACCTCATATTCAATGATTTCCAAAACAACAAGTTAGACGTTATTCTTATCAATGCCTGTGGAGCTATAGGTGCAAGTGCGCACGCCATTTCCACCGCCGAGGTGCCAGAGGACCAAGTGCGCCAACGCAAGATGCTCATCGTGCAAAACGACCTTGACGTGAATATCGACTTGCAGAAGCGTGGCCGCATCAACCGAACTGGCCAACGTGTCGACTTGCCTCCATTGTATGAGTACATCATTACGGCCATTCCTTCGGAGAAGCGTCTCAACATGATGCTCCGGGCAAAGTTGCGGTCGCTTAGTGCCAACACTGCCGCATGGCAAGACCAAGACCGTGAACAAGCCGACTTCGTGGACATTGACAATAAGTATGGCAATGAGGTGGCAAAAGAGTATTTGTCTGAACACACAGAACAAGCTGTGGTCCTCGACCTTACACGCAATGTGACAGCAAGCCGACTGCTCGCACGGAGCTCCATGCTAAGTGTGGCGGCACAACAGAGCATCGTAGATGACCTGATATCGGGCTACACGACGCTTGAGGCTGAGCTTCGCCGATTAAACCAATGGGACCTGGAACGTGAATTCCGTGATTTCGAGGCCGACTTTGTAAGGGAAGAACTTTTCACTACAGCCAAGGCGAAGACAAGGCTTGGAGGTTGCTCCTATCTTACAACCTATAAATGCAGGCAAAAGACGTTTCCGTATAGCTATGAAACCGTGACTGAACTTTGCCAGAAAGCTAAGGCGGTTTACGGAAATTCATATAAGGAGAACCCTGCCTTACAGAAACAGGTAAAAGATTATTATGCCCACCGAGACAAAAATGCCCACCGCCGCTTCAAGGCACGCTGCAAACTGCTGCATGACGGTGCAAAACGCATATTGACAACATATTGTGGTGATGAGGAGTTGGCAGACACATGGTTGCAAAAAGCATGCACGCCTGTAGACAAATGGAGCTCAACAGAATTTGAAGATGTGAACGAGCAGAAGCGTGCCAAGCGAATCATGCAGAAACTGGTTTCATTCTCTAACGAGTACAACCATCTGCTTGAAGCTAAAAAGCAAGAGATGAAAAAATACGCAGAAGAAAGAAAAAGACTTGTCAAGGTCTTGTCAAAAGCGGAAATAGGAAACGGATACGTCATCACTGAGAATGTGGAGGGCGAGGTAATGCCACAAGATGGAATTAAAAGTGTATTGACAGACATACGATTTGGTAAAGATGAGCAATCCAGATTCCTTCCCAGTAAAGTGGAGTTTGTATTTGCATTGACAGCTGTACACACGGAAATTCGCATCAATTTGGTTCATAATAGCAGTTGGAGCAATTACAAACGTCTTTGTGATATTTTATATTCAAGTTCTTGGCAGCCGTGCGCAAGCGTTTGGAACAAGGAGATTGCCCTCTACAACAACAAGATTGTGGAGCGCAAGATTATCACCGGCAACATTCTTGGAGCATACGTTCATCCAGCCATTGCCGAACTGAAGCCTCGCTTCATATCCTTCTCGCTGAAGGAAAAGAAAGGTGGCAAGGCTCAAACGCAGATCGGATTACTCTTGCCTATGGACGAGTCGAAGATAAGAAAAGCGTTAGACACGGTTTCCATTCCTCTGCACGAAGGGTTCAAATATGCCACTAATACCAACACAAGTTATACGATAGCCGGCTTGGGGGTGAACTTCTCGCTAATGCCTTACAATGGTCCGATGTATGTGGTAAGCGTGAACGACAAACACTCCAAGGAGTTTGAAAAGGACAAGCGTTTTGACAGTATACGCTCTCTGTTCTTTGGCACTCCTATAAGTTCGATATACGACAAGGCAAAGGAAGACAAAGAACAGCCAGACAGGAAAAAACGCAAGACGCTTATGCACTATCAGACAGAACAGTTGCCTTTCGAGTCGGAACCATTGCAGACCATCATACAAACGCTTGCCCAGATGGATGCTGTGATTGTCGTGCCTCGCGAACAGATAACTTACGGCGATGTGAAGGAATTCGAGTCGCGCTCCGAACGCGACGACAACGAGCCTTGGGAAGTTCTTGACTGGAAAAATGCGGACGAAGTACCTATGCCTCCAATAAGACAGAGCCTCATGTTGCGTATATCCGCCCCTGTAGCCATGGGAGAACAGAAGGGCAAACCTGTGTTCAGACATTCCGAGCACTATTGTCTTGCGCAAGAAACAATGGCCCTCGAAGGGTTGCCCCTGCCTCATATACAGCGCAGCACAATAGACGCCCTGCGACGATGCTACATGAAATGGAAAGAATACTTCCGCCTTTCTGCATCAAGGGTTAGTCAACAGCAAGAGGTGCAACCCTCGCTCGTAGAACAGCGTAAGGTGTGCCGTGATTTGCAGCGTGTGATAGGGAACAAGGCATCTGCCGTAGAGCTTGCCCCAAATGTCAAGGCTCTGCTACAAGACATTCTCGACAGCGAGTATTTGGACACCAACGGACTCTACTATGCCAAGTTCGAAGACGAGATGATGTTCATGTCGCCCGAAAAGTCTGTGGCACAGGCATTTCTTGATGCCTTGCCTTGCTCGGCTACACTGGATGGCATAAGGAAATGCATAGAAGACTATCTTGAAGACAAAACCGACATTATTAATTCACCCGACAAGTGGTAATATGAGCTATATAGGTATTATAGGTGCAAAAAGACTTGACGATAGCAATGCTTCATTAGGTCTTGTCGAAGCACAAAAGAAGGCAGTCCAACTGCTTCGCTGCAGCACGGATATGCACATGATAAAACAGCAGACGGGTTGGGAAATGGGTGTAGACGGCAAATGGCGGTATGAAGTGGCTGACCCTTTCCACAATACAGTCGAAATAGAAGACCATCTGAAACGCCATTTTGGCGAGTCCATAAACATCAGCCTATGTATGCACGACATCAGCCTGCTCATAGCATACCCAGCTTTCGAACGGCTCAGTTTATACGCCAGATACACACCGACCAACAAGTTTTCAGGGTATTTCAATCCTTTGAGCTACGGCATGATGATTTGCATGGGAACGCTAAATTCTCCGTTCCAATACCAGACCGAAGGTGTGTTGCTGCATGAGGTGCAGCATCTTATACAAGAGGAAGAGGACTTTGCCCGTGGTGGAGACCTATCACAAGGCAGAAGATGGTATTTGAGAATGGCTGGCGAGGTGGAATCGCGAAACGTGTGCATCAGGCACTCGATGAGTTCTGAACAACGCCGCTCGTCGTTGCGGACAGACACGCAGGATGTGCCAGACGCAGAACAGATAATAAAGTTTTGGTAAATTTTCTGATCGTGGATTTTTCATAAATACCTAAAATCCGCAAGCCATATCAATGGCAATCTCAATGGCAGTAAAGAGCTTGAACACTATGCATCATGATAGTATGAGCGTGAATTTTGTCC
>OCRP01000142.1_pt1 | contig 86076 bp, 74 predicted proteins | sample 1538871 | NCBI WGS metagenome assembly OCRP01 (sample SAMN04571731, study PRJEB22368) | human gut metagenome | biome: human gut; material: stool | host: Homo sapiens | place: Luxembourg | collected 2012-09-20 | reverse complement strand
TGTAAGAAATAGATGTTTTCCATTCATATTCTTTTACCTCGTCAAACTCCGATTTGTCGAGTTCAGTATACCACACCGAATCCCATTGTAAAAGAGCCTATGTACGCCGCCCGCGGGCGGCAAAAGTCAGTCCGGGGGAAATTCCAGCTCGGCAAACTCTGCATCGGTCAGCAGTTTCAGCTTTTCGATAACACTCTCCGACAACTCCCGCAGGGCAGTTTCGTCAGGCATCAGGTAGCACTGCATGAGCCGCAGTTCGTGGATAAGCCCCATCCGGGTGCCGGTGTTGTAGAGCATCATCAGCATGAGTTCTTCATGATTAAAGTTCATGGCCGCTCCTTTCTTTTTTACATCCGCCGGGATTGCACTCCGGGGCATCGCACTTTTCTTTGAGATTCATCAGCACCGAAGGACGTTCCGGCTTTTTATCCAGAAACCCCTGTAAATCTTTGAAGCCGATGCTGTCCACATAATGCACAGACACCTCGCCATTGCGTTTAAGTGCAATCACATCGCTGACGGACAGGCTGTGTCCCTCAAAATCCTGCGGACGGGAGAGGTTGAACATCTGAAACAGTTCTTCCAAAACCTCGTTGTTCGGCACATCCTGCCACATGGCGGGCAGATCAGCGTAGTAGGTGACCTCGTAATGCTCCGGGTCGGGCGTTTTGCCTCGACGATTCAACTCCCGCATAGAAGCAAATCTTTCATCGAAGATTTTTTCGTCATGCCGCAGCTGCATCACCATATAAACATCGCACCCTGCGTTCAGAAACTTCTGCGGGATGTCCGTCATGGGCTCACCGTCAAAATTCTGGTTCCATTTTTGCTGCATCGTCTACCTCACAGTTCTGGTGCAGAACGTGCAGACGATTTTGGCGCAGACGTATCACTTGCCAGTTCTGCCAGCTTTTCCAGTGTGGAAGGGCGATGGTCTGCACCCAGTTCCTCGGCTTCCGCAACCTTATCCATGACGGCATCGTAGTCCTGCAACAGCCGCCGCCCCTTTTCCATGTGGTGTGCTTCCAGAATCTGCTCACGGGCTTCCTGAATGGTCAGTTCCGGGGCATCCAGCTGCCCACCGTCCATCACAGAATAATCACTGTGGTAGAGTGTGTAGTCCCATCCATCCTCACAGGACTGGACGGCAAGATAGCCTTTGCCGCCCAGTTCCCATGCAGCCTGCTCGTCTTGTGTCTGAATTTCCGGGTAGAAGTCGGCATGGTTTCGTTCCATGACTTCGGCAAACTGGCAGATGTGGAACACATTGCCCAAACCGCCCATGTCAAAGTGATAATCATCCAGATGTTCCACCCGTGCCGTAAAACTGCGCCCATCCGGGTAATCCACCTGAATCACGCCGCCATCGGGAATGCGATAGAGGTCATCATAGTGGCTGTTGATGAGACGAATATCCTTCGGCAGCGTTTCCGGCTCCCAGATGCGCCGTCTGCCGATGCCCGCCTGCGGGATGTTTTCGAGGATCTTTACGCTTTCCTGTTGGATGGCCTTACGGTCATCGTCCGAAAGTTCAAACAGATACCAGTTCCGGGCGGCAGGGATGGTGTTTTGTCCATCTGGCGGCAGATTCTTTTCCGAGATCTGCCCACTTTCCAGCGGCTCGCCAGTTACCTTGTTATAAGTGGCAAAGCCGACCCCTGCACCGTTTTCCCGGAGATGCAGATAGCGTTCATCGTTGATAAGGTAGACCGCTTCTTTTATCTGCTCCATCAGCACCCACCTTCAAATTCCAGCGAAAACTTGCTGCGGCCATCCGCTTCACAGGACAGCAGCACGGTGGCGTTGTAGGTCTTGCCCTTGGCACTCTTGCAGTCCTTCAGGCGGACCCGACCATCCCGCAGCAGCTTGTCCACCACATGAGCGTCCAGCCGCTTGCCCAGACGCTTAAAGAACGCATTGTCCTTCCACAGCACGAAACGGCAAGGGTTGGATTCGCAGAACCAGCCTTTTTCACGCTCCACAACATTTGCACCGCAATTCGGGCAGACACCAATGATTTTGTTTTTCATAAGCGCATTCGCTCCTTTCCTAGCCTCGGTGGTCGTTACCAGCGAGGAGATCATTTCCTTGATTTCAGTCATAAAAGTTTCCGGCTCCATTTCGCCGCGTTCGATTTGCAGCAGCTTTGTTTCCCAATCGGCGGTCATTTCCGGTGATTGGATTTCTTCGGGCATTACGGTAATAAGGGCTTTGCCCTTGTCGGTAGGCAGCAGCACCTTGGTTTTCTTGTTGCCCTTGCGTTCCAGAAAACCCTTCTGCACCAGTTTTTCGATGGTGGCGGCACGGGTAGCCGGGGTGCCGATGCCCTGACGCTCCACGCCCTCCGGCATACTGTCTGCACTGGCGGTTTCCATCGCATGAAGTAGAAGGTCCTCGGTGAAATGCTTCGGCGGGGACGTTTGACCTTCCTTCAGTTCTGCATTGAGGATGCCGCACTCGTTTTCCGCTGCATTGGGCAGGGCAGTGAGTTCCTGCTTCCGGTTCAGGATGTCTGCCAGCACCTTGCGCTCCACCGCTTTCCAGCCTTCCTCCAGAATCTCCTTTCCCTTGGCGGTAAATTCCTCCCCGGCACATTCGGTGGTCAGCAGGGTTTCCAGATACCGGAAGGGCTTGCTCACCGCCATCAATGTCCGGGCGATGATGAGTTTTAAGACGTTCTGCTCGCCCTTGGGCAGTGCTTCCAGATCGGCTTGCAGCATACTGCGGGTGGGCAAGATGGCGTGGTGGTCGGTGACTTTTTCCCGGTTGACGGTGCGCCGTGTCCGGGGCACAGCTTCGTCCACATCCTCTGGGGTAATGTCGAGAAAACCTTCCAGTTCTTCGGTCAGTTCCTCCAGCATTTCCTCGTCATCATCGGTGATATAGCAGCTATCAGTTCTGGGATAAGTGGTAAGTTTCTTCTCATACAGGCTCTGCACATAGTCCAGCGTCTGCTGTGCGCTGTACCCCAGCAGGCGGTTGGCATCCCGTTGAAGGGTGGTTAGGTCGTACAGCGGCGGCGGACTCTCGGACTTTTCCTTGCGGGTGATGCGCTGGATCGTTGCTACCATCTCCTTTCGGCAGGCTTCCAGCAGGTTTTCTGCAACGGATTTTTCGGGAATGCGGCGGCTGGATGCCGTGCAGCCACTGGTCAGTTCCAGATCCACCGTGTAGAACTTCTCCGGCACAAAGGCGGCAATGGCGGCTTCCCGCAGTACCGTCATGGCAAGCACCGGGGTCATAACACGCCCTACCGCCAGCGGTTGACCGTACAGGCATGAAAAAAGCCGGGACGCATTGATTCCGACCATCCAGTCGGCACGTTCCCGGCATAAAGCCGCCTTGTACAAGGCATCGTATTTAGTTGACGGTTTGAGGTGGGCAAAGCCCTCCCGGATGGCGGTTTCCTCCATGCTGGACAGCCATAGGCGAGAAAAGGGCTTTTTGCAGCCTGCTTGCTGGTAGACAAGTCGGAAGATCAGTTCTCCCTCCCGGCCGGAATCGCAACTGTTCACAATGCCATCTACGTCCGGGCGGTTCATCAGGTCTTTCAGGATGCCAAACTGCTTTTTGGTGCCAGCAGACACCAGATACTGCCACTTCTGCGGTAGGATGGGCAAATCTGCAATGCTCCACTTGACGTACTTGGCATCGTAGACATTGGGTGGAGCCAGCTCTACCAAATGCCCAATACACCAGCTTACCAGATAGCCGTTGCCCTCCAGATAACCGTCCTGACGGCTAGTCGCACCGAGGACTTTTGCGTAGGACATGGCAACCGAGGGTTTTTCTGCTATAACTAGAATTGAAATAAGCGTTCCCTCCAATCTGTTTTCATTTGGATATGTACGGCGGCAAATGCCGCCTTGAAATCAGATGGGTTCGGTGTCCTGCTCGTCCGGGGCTTCGCTCTCATCCGGCATATCGGTAGGGATCTCAAAATCGCCCTTGTCCTCGGTGTAGTTTGCATCGGGGTCGAGGGCTTCTTTTTCGGCCTGCTTTTTCTGCTTCTGCTTCGCAAAGGCATAGAAAACGCCGCCTGCCGCCAGCGCAATCAGCACGACCGCACCCAGAAAGCCAGATGCGATCTTTGTGACCTTATTTTCCTTGGGCTGTTCCTCGCCGGATGCCGCTGCTTCTTCTGCGGCTTTCTTGGCTTCTTCCTCGGCTTTCAGCTTATCCTGTTCCGCCTGCGCCGCCGCTTCTTTTTCAGCGGTATAAGCATCGGCAGCATCTTCCTCCATCAGAGCCAGAAGGTCGGCTTCGTCCACAAGGTTCATAAAGTGAACGGTCTGCTGCCCCTTGGCGTTGCGGTCAATCACCAGATAGAAAGTCGCACCCGACTTCGACACCAGCGTAATGAACTGCTGTCCGCTGCCATCGGAATAGTTGGTGTGGTAGTCGTCTACCAGCGTCAGGTTGCCCTCCGGGGTCAGGGCACCAGAGGTTTCGTCCGTGACGGTGACAACATCTTCCTCCACCACTTCCGGCAGAACAGGCTGCTCCACGGGGGCGGCTTCTCCCTCAAAAGCAAAAGCGGGAGCCGCCATGCCAGCGCACAGTGCCGCCGATACCAGCAGCGCGCCCAGTTTCTTAATCTTCATCTGCATCGACCTCCTTCTCGAAAGTTGCACCCACGACAGACAGCGCAGCCGGGTTCGGGGTGGCGGTGGCCGACTGCCGCAGCAGGGCAGCAAGCTGTTCCGGGGTCACATTAGCCGTGCGTACCATGCTGCTGACCTCAGCGGCTTCTTCCTCCTGAATCCGACGCTCCAAGACTGCAATGCGGTTGTTCAGCTTGATGCGGCGCTCCTGCTCTTTCTTGAGCGTTGCCCGCAACTTATCCAGTTTTTCGCTCATAAAACTCCTCCAATCATTTTGAAAGCCGTCCGAACCCGGCGAGATGCTTCTCCCAGTAGGACGAGTGAATGTTTGCGTACTTGATGGGGTCTCCGGCACTGACCATCATGCCGTTTCCGAGGTAGATTCCAACGTGGCTTTTTCCGGGGGTATCATACGTTCCTTCAAAGAAAACAAGGTCTCCGGGCTTTGCTTCGGCTTCGGAGATGTGCTGGCTTTTCTGCCATAATCCGTTGGCGGTGGTTCTGCCCACATCGTAGCCGTTCTGGTTGTACACCCAGCAGACGTAGCCGCTGCAATCGAACCCGGTTTCCGGGGTGGAGCCGCCCCAGACGTAGGGTGTGCCCACATACTTTTGCGCCTCCTTGTAGATGGCGGCAAACTCGCTGTCCGTCAGGGCTTCTGCCGGAACCTGATAGTCGATGCCCGGCGTGCCGGAACCATCCGAGCCACCGGGCGGCAAGCCTCCATTAAAAAGGTAGGGTCTGCCACCCAAGGTATCCTGGAAGATCTCGTACCGTTTCCACTGGTCATTGTCCAGTTCCTCCCGGATGACCACCTCCAAGCCACGATTCACCAGCTTGGTGTGGAAGATGCGGTACTCATAGGGCACCTGCGTAGGAATCGGAATTCCTGCCGGGCTGATGACCCACACGGTCTTATACCGTATCTGCACCTCCACCCATGTGGTGAGCTTGTACTGCTTTTTGAAGATCTCCTTCAGCTTGCCCTGCACCTCCGACCGGGTGTAATCATCATACAGGGTGGTCAGGAACGAAGTGAGCTGCCACGGGTCGTGCTCGATGGGGTCAAGGTGGTACTGATACTCGTTGTAGCCGGGGTGGTCGGTGGGGGTGCGCTTGATCTTTTTATCCAGTTCTTTTTCCAGCTTCTTGTAGTCCTGCTCTGCGCCCCGGATGTCCCGATCCTCGGCAGAATACATGGTCTGCCCGGACACCTGCGTGCCGCCGGAAAAGAGGATTCCGCAGGAGGAAAAGCCCGACATGACCATGAGGATGAGCAAAAGAAAAACGCCCACGATCACCAGAACGTGTGCGTTGCCCTTGGCGGCATTCACCAGCCCTTTTACAGCGGTGCTGACGGCAGTTTTGCCTTTTTCTACGGCTTGTTCCATGCCGGACCGGGCGGCAGATGCACCGTTGGATGCCGCTTTGCCGCCTGCGGTCTGCGTCGCCGTGCCCGACCGGGCGGCGGCATAGTGGCTCTGCCGGATATTCTGCTTCTGCCTCCACCGGGAAAGCCAGTTGGAACCGCCCTCGCCAGTGCCGGATGCACCTGCATCTTGTGGAAAAGTCGGCTTCTGCGTAGAAGATTTTGCGGTTTTGGCACCTTTCTTGCCCTGCAATTTGGCTTTTTTCTTGAGTTTGCGGGCATAGCGGCTCTTGGAAATATCCCGGACATTTCCTGCCGCCTTTTCGCCCTCGCTCAACGCCTGCACACCGACGTTTTCATCCTCGTACTGGTCAACTTCGTGATGCACCGCAGAGCGGGCGGCATGGGCGGCGTACATCTCCCGCTTCTGCGCCTTGCTCAACCGGCTCAACTCGTCCGGGGTCAGTTCGGCCTTGCCAAACCGCAGATGCTGTGCCTTTTCCGCAGCTTTATCTGCATCGGTTTTCAGCTTTTTCTTTTTGGGCACCGACTGCTCCACCTTGGCTCTCTTCGGGGGAGAACGAGTCTTTTTTGCGGACGTTTCCTCTTTGATGTTCAGCTTCGGTTCACTCATTTCTGTGCGCCCTCCGAGACTTCACCCAATTTGGTGGTCATAATCCGGTAGAGTTCCAGATCGGTGGGGAAACGGTCCACAAACGGCAGAATGACATTGCCGAAAAACAGCAGCCCTTCGCCCTCGCCGGAGTGGGTCACATAGGAAAGCTGATGGGGCGAGATGTTGAGCTGCTTTGCGAGGATCTGCCGGTCTCCTGCCGCCTGATTCAGCATGATGATCATGTCTGAATTTTCAAAAATATTCTCGACCTCACGCGAAGAAAGAAGGTCTTTGACGTTCTGCGTTAATCCAGTCGGGATGCCGCCCCACTTGCGGAAACGCTTCCAAATTTCAACGCTGTATGCCGCAGTCTGCTCCTCTTTCAGCAAAAGGTGGAACTCGTCTGCATAGTACCGGGTGGATTTTCCAGCACTGCGGTTGGCGGTAACTCGCCCCCACACGGCATCCTGCACAATGAGCATACCGAGTTTCTTCATCTGTTTGCCCAGCTCCTTGATGTCGTAGCAGACGATGCGGTTGTTGACGTTCACATTGGTGCGGTGGTTGAACAGGTTCAGGGAGCCTTTCACATAGATTTCCAGTGCGGTGGCAACGTGGTGAGCTTCCTTTTCGTCCTGCTGAAGCAGGGCGTTGTACAAGTCCTCAAGGATGGGCATATTCTCCGGGCAGGGGTCCGCAAAATATTTGCGGTAGATCAGATGCACACAGCGGTCAATGACGGTTTTCTCCACCGGCAGAAGCCCTTCCTTGCCACCCACCACAAGTTCGCACAGGGAAAGGATAAAGTCGGCTTTCAGGGACAGGGGATTATCTTCCTCGGAGTAGTTGGCATTGATGTCCATGGGATTGATGAACTGGGTACTGTTGGGTGAAATTTTGATGACCTGACCCTTCAAACGGTTCACCAGCGGCGAGTATTCGCCTTCGGGATCGTTCACAATAATATCATCGTCCGTCACCAAAAAAGCGTTTGCGATTTCACGCTTTGCCGAGAAACTTTTGCCGCTTCCCGGAGTGCCGAGGATCAAACCATTGGGGTTCTTCAGCTTCTTCCGGTCCACCATGATCAAGTTGTTGGACAGGGCATTCAGCCCATAGTACAGGCTCTCTTTGCCGGACTGATACAGTTCCTGTGTGGTGAACGGGATGAAGATAGCCGTGCTGCTGGTGGTCAGCCCTCGCTGAATTTCGATCTGACAGTCTGCCAGCGGCAGGCTGCTCATCAGCCCCTGCTCCTGCTGGAAATCCAGCCTGCACAGATTGCAGTTGTGCTTCTGGGCAATGGAGCTGGCCTGAAAGACGTTGTTTTCCAGTTCCTGCTCCGTGCGCCCGGTGTTCAGCACCAGAAATGTGACAAGGAACATCCGCTCGTTCTGGCTCTGCAACTCTTTCAAAAGAGCCTTTGCATCTCTGCCGTAGGTTGCTAAATCCGACGGAATGATGTCGATATCATACCCGGCACGGATGGCTTTCTTCTGCTCCTCGATCTTTGATCTATCGAGTTCGGTGATGGTGCGCTTCACGGTCTTAATGGCACGATTCTGATCGACACTCTGGATGTGCATGGTGACGATCTGGCTGGAATCCATGTCCAGAAAATCCTTCAGCAGCTGGTCGCTGATGTCGGATGCCGTAATGCTCAAAAAGCTGGCGGCGCAAAAGATGCCGCCCATCTGGAAGGTGCGGCTGTTCTTGAATGCAAAGGCAGTCGGCGCAATGGCATCCTTCACGGAAAGGCCGCTTTTCACAAGGTCTTTCCAGTCAAAGTGGAACTTGGATGCGCCGTCCATGTTGAACATATCGTGCATGAGTTTCAGCCGCTGGACACCATTCAGGGGCTTTGCCTGCACCCCCAGCCGGTGAAAGTTGTTGAGCAAATCGTTCTGGATGTGGTCAAGCCGCGGCTTGACCTGCGCCATGCTTTCGCCCTCCACACCAAAGGTGATAAATTTGGTCTTGGTCAGACCATTATTGCCCTTGGCAAGCTGCTGACGCAGCATCTGGGAATACTCCGCACGAACATCATCGAAACCGTCCTTCTGGAACGGAATGCGGATGCTCTTTTCAAACTCGGTGCTGTCCGTTGCCATGTTCACGAAGGACAGCTCAAATTTGATGGAGCTGTCGAAGAAGTTCAGGAAACTGCACCATTCCTCGAAAATCGCCGTCTTATCCTCCTGCTGGGCGAGCTGATAATTGATGTCCTGATACTGGATGGTGCGGGTATAATAGTTTGCTTTCACCCGGCAGGTGCCATCCTCAAACATCCGCTGCATGGGGATGGACTGCTGGGCGGTCCGGGGCACAGCGGGCTTTGCGTTCTGCCTGCGCTTCTGCGCAGACTGCGGCTTGCTGTGCTTACCGGTTTTTTTCCAAAACGGAATCATGGGTCATGCCTCCCTTCATCAAAATCGCATAGTAATTGTTGGTCTTGTAGGGGCGAATCTTCGGGCGGAGAAACCGGGACTGCACATAGTACGACAGCAGCTTTTCCATGGGCTGACCGTTCTTTTCGTACATTCCAAGGAAGAACGCCGGCAGCATCACCGCCATCATGCCGAGGGTGGCGGCAGTGTTGCCGCCGGAATCCCGGAGAACAAAAAACAGCGACACTCCAATGAGAGCCGCTGTGCCGAAACAAAGCAGTTGCCGTTTGGTCAGGTTGAACGCCACTTTGGATTTGACCTTGGTCAAATCACGGGGAACAGAGATATACGCAGCCAATAAAGCACCTCCTTTAGTGCGCTCCGAGGACGGATTTCGTCACGGAGCTGGTCTTGAACAGGCTGAAACAAAGCAGAACGGTATAGCCCACAATGCTCCAAATGGAGTTGATGGCATCACCGGAAATCGCCACGCTCTGGATCAGCACGGCATAAATTGCCACGCAGATGAGGATGAGAAAACCCTGAAAGCCCAATGCGAACAGGCATTTCAGGTAGTTCTGTCCCATGTGCGATTGCTCGTGGTTGCCGAAGGTTGCCATGGGGATGGGAGCAAGGCTCACCATGCAGTAGATCTCGATCATGCGCCCGTACACGATGACAAAAATGATGATGCTCAATATCCGCATGGTGATGCCGATGAAGAAACTTTGCAGGAAAAGCCCGAACAGGGGTCCTACATCCATCTGCATCAGGCTGGATTGCAGCATGGACAAGCCAATGTCGTTGATGCGGGTGTTTCCGGCAATGATGCCGCTGGAATCGGACACCACCTTCTGTGTCAGGTCAAAGACTGCCATCACAATATCAAAAGTATTGCTGATGAGCCAGACGGACACTGCCGTTTTGAAGATCCAGCGCATGATGAGGGCAGGCTCAAACTGTGCCATATTGTTGTGCTGGGTGATCATTTCGATCAACTCATAGCAGGCGATGAAGGTCAGGATGATGCCTGCGATGGGTAACACCACATTCCGGGAGAGGGCTTCGATCATAGCAAACACCCGTGGCTCAAAGCTGGAGGGCTTGGTGCCCACCTGCTGTGCGATGTTGCCCACTTGAGTGTTCACATCATCGAACAGGCCGGAAAGATTGGACATGATGCCTGCCGTCAGGATGCCTTTGATCCAGTCGGCAATGGCCTTGAGAACGGTTTCCATTCAGTCACCGTCCTTAGCTGAAGTGGTTGATAAGGGTCTTGAGAAGGTTCAGGAGGAAAATAATGTGGGTCAAAAACTGCATAATAGCACCGCCTTTCGCTGATGGGTGGAGATTCGTACCGCAATGCGCTTCCTATTATAATAAGGGCTGTTATCCACAGCAGAGATGGAGCGATTGCGTATGTACAGGCGGGAAAACCCGCCTACGGCTCTTAGCCGAACAGACCAGACAGCAGAGGAATGAGGGTGATGCCCACCAGAGCGACACCGCCGCCAGCCATGAGCTGCTTCATGCCCTGAGACTTGGAGCCGGGGTTGTCGTTACCGTAACCTTCCAGCAGGTTGATGGCACCCCAAACGCCGAGACCGGCACCCAGAGCGACAACCAGAGTCTGAAGAACTTCGATAGCAGAGTTAAAGAATTCCATAGTCGTTTCTCCTTTATAAATGAAAGTTGTAGACCATCCGTACACACCTGAAGCTGCATAATGAAGCCGCAAACTGCGGCGGGAGTAGGCTTGCTGGTGTACCTCTCTGGTCAGGATAAAATAAAACCGCCTACCGGGTCAGGCAGACGGGAGCGAATCAGCGTCCACCACGATGAATTCATCACCGGGGTGGATTTTTTCTTTGCGGTTCAGATATTTTTCAATATCGAAGGTATTTTTTGGGTCGTAGTCCGAGGTCAGCTTGTAGTTGGGATGCTGGGTCAGGTCGTATTTGTCCGAAAGGAAGGGGCGCACACCTCGCAACTGCAAAATGCACTTGCCACCGTCCAGCACCGCCAGCTCGTCCCGGCTCAATAATTCATGCCCCATCTTTTGGAACGTAGTGCCGTAACTGGGGCTATTGCCACGGGTGTCCGAGGTGTTGAATGCGTCGATGGTCTCTTTTCCCAGCATTTCCGACAGGTCTTTCAGGGTGGTCGGCTCACTGCCGCCGAGGAAAATCTGGCTGTCCATGTTGCCTACGATGGTGTCCGCATTGTCTTTGTAGATGGCTTTCAACTGGCTTCTCGCCTGCAAAACAAGACAGGCAGAGATCTCACGGCTGCGAATGGTGGCCACCAACTTTTCCAGATTGGGGATCTGCCCGATGTTGGCGCATTCGTCGATCAGGCAGCGCACATGGATGGGCAGCTTTCCGCCGTACACATCATCTGCCTTGTCGCACAGCAGATTGAAAAGCTGGGTGTAGACCATGCTGATGAGGAAGTTGAAGGTGGAATCCGTGTCCGACATGATGAGGAACAACGCCGTTTTCTTATCGCCCAGCGTGTCCAGTTGCAGTTCATCGTACATGGTAAGGTCTCGCAACTCTTGGATGTCGAAGGGGGCTAATCTGGCACCGCAGGAAATGAGGATGGATTTTGCGGTCTTGCCGGCAGCCAGCTTGTAAAGTTTGTACTGCCGTCCGGCAAAGCTGTTGGGCTTCTTTTTTGCCAGTTCTTCAAACAGCAAGTCCACAGGGTTCTGGTATTCCTCGTCGTCCTCCAGTACCTGCATGGTGTTCAGCATTTCCAGCAAAGTAGCGAAGTTTTGTTCCTCCACCGGGGCTTCATAATGCAGATAGGCGATCAGGGCGGTGAGCAAAAGACGCTCGCTTTTCTCCCAGAAGGGGTCTCCGCCGGACCCTTCGCCCTTGGTGTTGGTCATCAGGGTCGTGACCAGTTTCAGAATGTCCTTTTCGCTGTGGACATAGGCGAAGGGATTGTAGTGCATACTCTTGGAAAAGTTAATGGTATTCAGGATCTTGACCTTATAGCCATTCTTCAACATTGCATTGCCACATTCAAGCACGATAGTTCCTTTCGGATCGGTGACAACATAGGAACTGTGGCATTGCAGGAGATTGGGCTTGAGCCAAAACCGGGTCTTGCCGCTGCCGGAACCGCCCACCACCAGCACATTTTTGTTTCGGGCGTTCTTGGGGTCAGGCGGACGGTTGGACATCATCAGCCGCTCCGTTTTGGTCAGGATGATATTGTCCTCGAACTTTGGAGCCATGAACGGTTCAATGTCCTTGGGCGTGCCCCACCGGGCAGAGCCGTATTCCATGCCGTGGCGGTACTTCTTAGCATTTTTTCCTTTCAGATAGACCGCCAGCCATAACCCTGCGCCGCAGCACAGACCCACCAGCAAATCAAGCGGATGCAGGCTGGGCAGAGGGTCCGCAAACGCCACCGGGATGGTGCCCATCATGGACATGATCTTATCGCCCAGCTCTTTGCCCTCCGCAAGCCGCCACGCCTCACCAAGGTTGGTTGCCACCAGCCCCAGCAGAAGATAGGGCAGGTACAGCGCCAGCAGCTTTGTCAGCTTTTTTGTGGTCACAGCCCACGCTCCTGTTCCTTGTGCCGGACTTTGCCGGGGAGTTCTGCCGCCGCCTGCACCAGCTCCTGCAATCGTGCCAGCACCGAGGGGCGTTTGTCCTTGTTCAGCAGGGATGCCGAATACTCCTTGAACGCCGATTGGAAGGCTTCTGCATCCGGGGCTTTGAAAAAGACCAGATACCGGGGCGGCACCTCGGAGGTGTCCTTTCGGATGGCGTAGTCGATGCCGTACTTTTTGGCGTAGCGTTCCAACCCACGGATGCCGGTCTTGCTGATCTCCACGCTGGAAACGCCCCGGTTTTGCCGCAGAAGGGTGCGGACGCTCTGCTTGCCTTGGGATGCCTTGGACTGGTACAACCGAATCGCCGCTTTTACCGCCCGGAGAACAGTCCGGGCAGACAGCTTGGTGGTGGAGATCATAATATTGAAGGTTTTCTGTTCGATTTCTTCCTGCACTGCCATCACCTCCCGTGCAGCAGGGGGATTTTAGCGGTCATGCTCTGCCGGAGGCTTGGTGCAGGGCTTTTCTGTCGGAGGTTCGTCGGGCACCGACAGCACCAGCAGACGATTGCCCAACTTCAGAAAGGCTTCCGGCTGATGAAAAAGCTGCTCGTACTTCTGCGCCAGTTCCGGGGTCAGGGATGCGAAATCCTTCTCGCCCAGCCCCACCACCAGAAAGGTCCCGGCAACGGCATCGTACATCTGCCCGTCCTCGTCCCGCAGGGCACGGTTCAGGGGCAGCCCCATGAGCTTTCCGTCATCGTTATAGACGATAGCAACCGGGTCATCAGCAAAGGGGTAGCTTGCGCCGATGGAGCCTCCCACAGCCTGCTGCAAATCTTCGAGTTCTGCGCCGATGCTGACGTTTCGGGGATGCTCATTGGGCTTCACGAGAAGAACGTCCAGCATCTTCTTTTCCGAAAGTTCGTGCTCACCGGTCGTTTTGAAATCGACCCCCACATAATCCTCATCGGTGAGGACGTAATCTCCATCGCGCCATCCACGGTCAACCATACGCTCCGCTTCTTCCTGCGAAGCGGCTTCTACGGTCACGGTGCGCTGAAGGGTCTCCGTGATCTCCACTTCAAATTTCTTCATGGTCATCCTCCTGCCCGGCATGGGCGGCGTTCAGCAGAGCCGCCACGAAGAAGCCGAAAATGGCACCTGCTTCAAAAAATGCGAAACCGATAAAAAAGTTCAGCATGGCACACCTCAGTCGATGCAGATGCAGGGCAGCTTCTGGTCGTCTGCCATCAGGGTGATGCTGTGGTTTGCCAGATACTTCTGGAACAGGTAGACCTCATCAATGGTCAGCGAGACGACCTCGCCATCCATGTTGGTGCGAGCCAGAATCACCGGGCCGGTCAGGTAGTGTTTGCCGCCCATCTTCAGCACCTGCGCCGGGTTGTAGCAGAGCAGCAGCGAGGTATTAGGAAGGTTCAGGCAGGCATCGTCCTCCTCAAAGCAGGGCAGAATGCCGGGAGCCTCGTCCAGCGTGATGATGGTCAACTCCATATCCGGGGCAATGGCTGCGAGGTAGACCTCGCCGCCCCGGTTTGCCGCCAGTGTAGCGCAGATACGCACGTCAATGGTGATCTCCTCGGAGCGGATGGTACGGGTAGTGTTGTTTTTCATAGGCATTTCTCCTTTTGATGCAAAAGAAAAAGACCCCATCGGGTCTTTCGTTACGGTATAAGTCAGCGTTCATTCTGCCGCTGCTGTTTGCGCTGCCACGCATCCAAAAGCTGGATGATCTTCTCCTCCATCTGTTTGGGAGTGTAGCTGCGTGGGAAATACTTCCGCAGGATCTCGTTTTTGATGGTCACGGTATCCAACTCGCTTTTCTTTTCTTCCCCCATAATATCAACTACGGCTTCTGATGTGAAATTGCCCTCCTGTGCCAACTTTTTTATGCGCTTTGCTTGTGAGAATGAGGGCGCATTTTGCGTATCGTCCATGGCATTTATCATCTCCTGCTGCTGTTCAGTAGAGAGATAAGACAGTTCCACCGCAGGATTAAATGATACTTTTTTCTCATCTACCATATTCAGCAGTTCAGGAATGAGGTTCGTCAAACGAATAAATCGTTGGACTTGTCTGCCACTTTCACCGCTTTCTTTACCAATAAGATCGGCTGTTTCAAAATTCCCGACAACTTGTCGGGAATTTTCTTTTGATGGCCTACCAGCAGTTCTTTTCATAGCATCCATCTTCATTTTGTACGCAAAAGCCCTTTCGCTAGGCGAAATGTGTTCTCGCTGTAAATTGGAATCGACCATCAAAATGGTGGCAGCATCATCGTCCATATTTCTTACAATGACAGGCAGCGTTTCCAGTCCGGCCATCTTTGCGGCGAACTGACGGCGGTGCCCGGAAATGATTTCATAACCATCACCATCTGGGCGCGGCCTTGCGATAAGCGGAGCCAGCACACCAAACTGAGCGATACTTTCTACCGTCCGGGTCATGGCTTCATCATCCACGACCTTGAAAGGATGGTTAGTGAACGGATGCAGTTCACCGATAGGGATTTGCTGCACCTGCTCACGCTGCTGCTCCTGCCGGGATTCCTCGGTGGAGAAAATGTCATCTGCCCCTTTCAGCGACATGTTTAAGCTGCCTTTCGGCATTCGCCATCACCTCCTTCGTCAGAGATTGGTAGGCTTCTGCCACCTTGCCTTTGGGGTCGTGCTGGAAAATGCTTTTGCCCACGGCACTGATCTCCGCAGCACGGACAGACCGGGGAATGGTCTGGTCGAACACTTTGATTTTGCTGCCGTAGGCACCTCGAATCAAATTGTCGATCTGCTGCCCGTAGTTGGTGCGGTTGTCCGTCATAGTCAGCAGAATGCCCTCAATTTTTAGTTTCGGGTTGATCTGCCGCCGGACTTTTTGGACGGTCTGCAAAAGCTGTTCCAAGCCCTTCGCAGACAGGTACTGCGCCTGCACCGGAATCAGGGTGGTGTCCGCTGCTGCCAAGGCATTGACGGTCAGCATCCCAAGGGAAGGGGTGCAGTCCAACAGAATGAAATCGTAGTCGTACTTCGCACCTTCCAGCACTTGTTTGAGCATCTTTTCCCGGTTCATGCAGTTGACGAGAGACACTTCCAGCCCTGCCAGTTCGATGTTCGCCGGAATCAGGTCAACGCCCTCTGCATGGTGCAGAACGCCCTCGCCGGGCTGGATGGGCTGGTCATTCATGGCTTTTGCCATCAGGGTAGAAAGGGTGGTGGGCAGTTCATCCGGCTGCTGCCAGCCCATGCTAATGGTCAGGCTGCCCTGCGGGTCGGCATCCACCAACAGAACTTTTTTGCCCTCCATTGCCAGCCCGATGCCCAGATTTTCACAGGTGGTGGTCTTGCCGGTGCCGCCTTTTTGATTGGTGACTGCAATAATCGTAGCTTTCTTTGCGATAACATCACCCCGCCTTCGGTGAACCACGCGCAAAGTCGTGGTTCGTCTTGTTCTGATAGTAGAGGTTCATGGTGGTGGGCGCATTGTAGAGCATCGCCAGCAGATACTGCTTCATGTTCCGAACCGGGGCAGTGTTTTCTGCCAGTGAATCCAGCACAAAGCGGATATGGTCGGCATTCAGTTTTTTCAGCCGACTGCGTACCACCTCGGTAGGCTTGTCATCTCCTGCGATCCGCAACATCTTGCGTTTGGTGGAACAGGTGTCCACAAGCATGTCTACGATCTGATAGATGGTGTCCTCATCATCCGGGCAGAGCCGGAGCAGGAGGTCTATCTCCAATGCCTGACAAAAATAATCCTCAAGCTGCTCCCGGATGCCCCCGGAATAGATAGGGTCAGGATCGTTCCACTCTGTTTTATTCTTATCAGTCTTATTTGCTTGCGGTTTTGGCTGTTCCAGAATTGTGCTTTCGGCAGCACCAGAATTGCTGTTTGGGCAATTCTGTACTTGCGCTTTGGGCAAGCCGGAGGAAAAATCCTTGACGTAGATCAGGCTTGGTCTGCCCAGCCCACGACGTTTGCGCTCGATGAGGTCGAGCTGCTCCAATTCCCGGAACAGCTTGACCGCCTTGTGTTCGGCGCAACAGAGGGATTCCTGTACTTCCCGGCCTGTGTAGATGATATACACTCGCCCCTGCTCGTCCAGCCAGCCGTTCTTGACTGACAGGCTCATGCGGTCCAGCAGGATGCCGTACAGTGTCCGGGCATCGGTAGAAAGCTGCCGGAAACGGCTGTCTTGGAACAGTGCCTTGGGGATGCGGAAGTAGGAGAACAATTCGCCCGACTGACCATAGAAATAATCCAGCGTCATTTGGTGTGTCCTCGGATTTTCAACTGTGAGTGCTCCTTCATGTGGAAAACTTCCCTCCTTCTGTTTCAAGTAGTTATTCTACTAAGAATAATTACCGAAAGAATAATCTTTGCATCTAAGCAAAAAGGACTGCCTCACATACATTTCGTTGTGGAGCAGTCCTGTCTGTTTAGTATGTAATGGTCATTGCACCCTCGTGGCAGTCCTGTGCATAAGTGCGGAGCAGGTCAAGGTGCTTTGAGGATTTTCGGACAATACCCGTTGCACGGTCGCCGGACATAAACTCAACGACTGCCAGCCGAGGAATCGTCAATGTACCACGAATTTTGAATCCTACAAGGATCTTCTGATTGCACCATCGCTGGATGCTTTGTGCAGAGTAGCCGGTCAGTTCCGAAACTTCCGGGGTGGTCAGCAGATCATCATATCCAACCGTGAGCTTTTCCCACATGGTATACAGCCCTGTTTTTTCCGGCTCTGTAAAATTGAAGCGTATAATCTCTGCGGCAGACTTGTCCGGGTGCCGTTTGGAGCAGCCGTTCTTTCCGATATAAAAGCCCGTTGGCACTTTATACTTTTCGGGATGATCTTCACGGTCACACAAGTAGGTGATCACATCGTGGGTCGCAATATGGTATTTGCGTGTTTTCTTTCCTGTATTGATACACGGAACGAGACCGAAATCCAGAAGGTACTTTGCGTGTTGCTTGTTGATGCGGGCAACACGGTAGAACTGGTCTTTCGTCATTCCGTTGGGGTATTCTTCGAGAATTTTATAGCACTCTAACAGCGTTCTCATATTCATCCATCCTTTGCTGCTTTGATTTGGTCAGCGTCAGAAGGCAACATATTGTATGGATGGATTTTGGCTCCCGGAATCTCTCTCGCCCGTTCTCTCCAACGGGCATAAAATCTCTCCCAATTCTCTCCAAACGGCTGATTTTTCTGCGTTTTGGAAAGTGGGTTCAAATCCGCACAGAGCCTAGTGATTTGGGATCTTGATGAAATTTTGAGCGTAAATTCGATGGTTCGTATCTTCTGGCAAAGTGGGCTAATTCCCTCTATCTTCCACCAAGTACCATGAAGCAGGAAAAACTCGAAATCGTTTTGTCCTTAATCGGGCACGTGGGTTCGAATCCCACCATCTCCGCCAGAAGTCGCAGATTCAAACGAATCTGCGACTTTTTCTTTTGCATCAAGCAGAGAAAGACCGCTTTTGCTTCATCACAGTATGCTTTATACATGAACGATAAATCCATAATTATTTGGGGAGTTTGGATTCTCCCAAAAGGTTCGCAATGACCCCAGCAGACCCCTGTTTGCTTTTGTAATCGAGATGTGCGTAGATGTCAGCGGTGGTAGAAAAGGTACTGTGCCCCAGCCATTCCTGAACCTGCTTCATAGATACGCCGTTCATCACCATCAGGCTGGCGCAGCTGTGGCGCAGATCGTGGAAACGGATGTGCTTCAGCCCGTACTTGGTCAGCAACCAGTCGAAGTGCTCCGTCACGAAGTTCGGGCGGATCAGCTTGCCTTCCTGATCGGTGCAGACGAAATCCAGATACTCGGTGCTGTAGCTCTTCTTGAACAGCTTGCGGTAAAGCTGCTGTTTTTCCTTCTGCTTCAGAAGTTCTTCTTCCACAGCCGGGATCAGCGGCAGGGTGCGGCAGCTGGTCTTGTTCTTCATCACATCGCTGACCACAGGAACGTACTTGCCGTTCACCAACTGTTCCGTTACCTTGTGATTGATGGTGATGGACTTGCGCTCAAAGTCGATAGACGACCACTTCAACCCCAGTACCTCGCTGCGGCGCAGGCCATAGTAGGCCGTAATGAGGATGCACAGGTGCAGGGGGTCATCCTGTGATACTTCCAGCAGCTGCTGGACTTCATCCTTGGAGTAGAAGTTGGGCCGGAAGCTGTTCTTCTTCGGGCGGTCAACTTTCAGCATCGGGTTGGTTTCCAGATAATCCTTGCGGACGGCATCCTTGAACGCTTTACCGAAGATGGCGTGGTAGTGAATGACCGTGTTAGTGGTGTAGCCCTCCAGCAAGATCTTCTCCTGAAACTCATCCAGCACCTGCGGCGTGACCTCGCACAGCTTCAAGCCCAGCGGTTCAAAATACTGCGTGATACGCCCGGTGATCATCCGATTGTAGCTGATAAAGGTTGCAGGCTGGATGGATGCTTTATGGACTTGCACCCACTCGTTGAGATAGTCCAGAAACAGCATCTCCGACTTGCTGACGGGTTGGAGATGCTGCGGCAAGGGCTTGGCGGTTTTAGCATCTACTTTTTCGTAGGCTCCGCCCCGCCCTGTGGGCAGCTCCCCGGTCTCATCATAGTGGAGCAATACTTCCCGGAGCATGGATTCTGCCTTGCGCTTGTTGCCCCGGACGGTCAGACCTGTGGAGATCCACTTGATCTTCCGCTTGCCATTGGCATCATAAAGATTGACCACGAAATAGAAACGTCCATTTTTCTCTTGGACAGACCCTGTAGTTTTCATCATAAACCTCCTTTGGGTCAACAGGCGTGCTGTCCGTTGCTGCACCCACAGCATACCACATCCAGCGGCGGATTTCCAGCCGGGAAGGTGCTCTGTCCGGTGAGCAGGAACTCGATCACGCTCAGCTTCGGGATACGGTAGGTGCGGCCGATTTTAAGCGCAAACAGGCGGCGGGAACGGATCAGGTCCCCAACTGTATGGCGGTTCAGACCAAGCATCTCCGCAGCCTGCTGAAGGCTGACGGCATCGGGGTAACCGGGAAACATCTGGGAATAGGCATCGTTAAACTTCATAGACCCTCCTTGGATATGGCAGATGATCATGCCGTGAAAACTGATAATTTGAAAAAGCTTAGGTAAAGCTTGAGGATAAAAGCGATATGTAAGAGAAGCCGGCTAACATGCTGACTTCCCGAAAAATATGTTAAGGTCTCCCATATTCGCCCTCGGCACCCTAGGAGTGGGGAATCGTCCAGCGGCGGATTCACACCGCACCATTGGCATTTCAGCCACCCCGTCTTCGTCATGACCGGGCTGCGAGTTACAGAAGTACCTTTTGTGAAGTACCGGACGATTGAACTATTCTGTTTTCAAGGAGCCGTTTTTTATAGAAAATCTTCGGAATTTAAGGCTTCCGAAAAATTGTCCCTCTAATTGGTAGGCATCGAGAAAGGCCAAAAAGTAACCCGAAAAAGAAATTTGTTAAAAAGTTCTTGGAAAATATAGCCGAAGTAGCTTCTTGGTTAAAATAACGTCGGTCCATGGGGTAACCGATGGAGGGCGAAACTTTGCAACAATGGCGGTGCCTGAAGTTGAAAGTGGTCTTGAAAAAAGATGCCCTCAATAGGTAGCCGATGAGAAAGGCCATTCTGCACCCACAACTTATAACCTGTAACCAAGATGTAATCATCCAAATCGATATTAGCCAGAAAAAGAAGCCTTCATATACGAACCCAGTTGAAAGGCCAAAATACAACCACATCTCCGAAAGTTAACAAAAAAGTCACAATTGGCGCTTATAAAAAAAGAAGGCCGGATTTTTCCAGCCTTCCAAAAGTATGTATCAATGGTTGTACTTCAAGATCTTCTCAAGCGTGTCCGCAAACCTGACATCCTGCTCCTTCGTCCGCTTTGGGCTCCCCTTGGGGTGCTTTCCGGCACGGAGGAGCTTTTTGTTTTCATACCGCCGCAGCATGAGAGCGTCTATGTTGTCGGCGGTGTATTCCAAACCGTTCTGATTCAGCACCCGGGCGCACTTGGCAAGGCACATACTCGCCAGCCCGTAGTCCTGTGTTACGACAATATCCCCCGGCTTTATCCGGTTGACCAGCGCAAAGTCCACGCTGTCAGCTCCTTTGTCGAACACCAGCGTCTGCGCACCTTCCCGCTCGATTTGGTGAGCTGTGTCGCACAGGATGATGACCGGAACGCCAAATCGCTTTGCAATCTGCAACGTCAGATCCACCACCGGGCAGCCGTCTGCATCAATCAAAATGGTCATGTGTGTTCCTCCATCATCCAGCGAAACGCCTTTGCCGTGCGCATGTCAGAATCTTTGAAATGCCCGCCGCTATTCCATTCAAGCGTGCAGTCTGCGCCACGCTCCGTAAGCCGATTGTGCAGGGTGCGGATGTTATCGCCCACCACAGCCATGACGGTGTTTTTCGTGCGCTCTTCCTTGTCGCCAAGGCTCAGATAAATGTGCTGTGCCTGTATCGGGCGCTGCTGTTCAAACTCCATCCAGTCCGGAAACCACACCGAGGGCGAGGCGGCGGCGACACCGTAGAACAGATCGGTCTGGGTGGATGCCCACAAAGCAAACAGTCCGGCCAGCGAGTAGCCGCCCAGAATGATTTTGACGTTTTCCGGGAGACGAAACTGCTGCTTCAGTGTGGGGATGCCCCGCTCTGTCAGAAAGCGCAGGGTGTCCATAGCATTGCCGCCAAACCCTTGCGTTCCCCACACAGCAGGGGCTTCCCACGGAGAAAGTGCATCGTTCCAGCTTTCCACTGGAATAGCCGCAAACAGAAAGTGGTGCGCACTCTGTGCAATAGCGGCAACCTCGCTGTCCATGCTTTGCAGCTCGTGTTCGCCGGTCATTTGGAGCAGTAGGTATTCTGCATGGGCTTCGCCGTAAATGCGGCAAGGTCGGCTCCCGATTTGCATTGTCTGTGCGGTCACTGCGACGTCCTCCCGAAAAAACTTTGATAAGCCCAGTATAGCAACTGAAAAATCATTTTGCAATTCAAAAGGCGTTCATAGCCGTAGCAAGCAGTGTCTTCGTATATACAAAGACCATTTTGCGTTGCAAAATGCTTGTTGGGAAATCCCAAACCCTTGAACTACATCCGATGGATGCAGGCTACGCGTTTTTTGCAAAACGCTCTTTCAGCACACCGCAGGAATGCGCAGCCATCACGGAATTGTGATGATTACAGGGATTGGGATTGCATCCCAACAAGCGAATGTACACAGCAGAATTTTAATTCTGCGTGCGAATTTAGCCTTTGTGCGCACAAAGGCTCTGCTCGCCACGGTTATGGTTCTGCGAATGCGATTGAGAAACTTTTCATTCGCATTGCAAACCGGGTGGCACTTTTGTATAATTGGTTCAATGAACACACGCATAAAATCGGAGGGGCCGTCCGATTAAAAAATCTAAAAATGCGCTATTGCAGGCCACTGGGAGGAATAGCATGAACAAGCAGCAACTCGCATCGAAAATCTGGGAATCTGCCAACAAGATGCGCTCTAAAATCGAAGCCAACGAGTACAAGGATTACATTCTGGGCTTCATGTTTTATAAATTTCTGTCGGACAAAGAAGTCAAATGGCTGAAAGAGAATGACTGGACAGACGAATATCTGCCGGATTTGACCGAAGACGATGTCGAAACGCTGGATACCGTTCGGAAGAATGTCGGCTATTTTATCGCCTATGAAAATCTGTTTTCCACATGGATCAGCAAAGGCAACGACTTCAAGGCTGACGACGTAACGGTGGCATTACAGGCATTCAGTCGACTGATCGACCCGCACCACAAAAAGGTGTTTGACGGTGTCTTTGCTACGCTGCAAACCGGCCTGTCCAAACTGGGTGAAAGCTCCGGTGCGCGGACAAAGGCCATTCGCGACCTGATCTATCTCATCAAAGATATTCCCATGGACGGCAAGCAGGATTATGATGTTCTCGGCTTTATCTACGAATATCTGATCAGCAACTTTGCAGCAAACGCAGGCAAGAAGGCCGGCGAGTTCTACACGCCGCACGAAGTTTCGCTGCTCATGTCTGAAATCGTGGCGTACCACCTGAAAGACCGGGAAGAGATCAAAATTTACGATCCCACCAGCGGTTCCGGCTCACTGCTGATCAACATTGGTCAGTGTGCCGCACGGTATATGGGCAATGGCAACAACATCAAATACTACGCACAGGAGTTGAAGGAAAACACCTACAACCTGACCCGCATGAACCTTGTCATGCGCGGCATTCTGCCCGACAACATTGTAACGCGCAACGGCGATACGCTGGAGGAAGATTGGCCGTACTTTGAAGAAAACGACCCGGTCAACACCTACGACCCGCTGTTTGTGGATGCGGTGGTATCAAATCCCCCATATTCGCAGGCGTGGAATCCGAACGACAAAGAGAACAACCCGCGCTTTTCGGATTACGGCCTTGCCCCCAAAGGCAAGGCAGACTACGCCTTTTTGCTGCACGACCTGTACCACATCCGTAATGATGGTATTGTGACCATCGTTCTCCCTCACGGCGTTCTGTTCCGTGGCGGTGAAGAAGGTACGATTCGCAAAAATCTGATTGACCACAACAACATTGATGCAATCATCGGTCTGCCCGCCAATATTTTCTTCGGCACAGGCATTCCCACCATCATCATGGTGCTGCGGAAGAATAAAAAGGATTCGGACGTTCTGATTATTGATGCGTCTAAGGGCTTTGAGAAGGACGGCAAAAACAACAAGCTGCGTGCCTGTGACATCAAACGCATTGTGGATGCTTACAAGGAACGCCCGGAGAAAATCGAAAAGTTCGCACGCAGAGTATCCCGTGCGGAGATCGTTCAGAACGATTACAACCTGAACATCCCCCGATATGTGGATTCCTCGGAAAAGGCTGAGAGCTGGGATATCTACGCTTCCATGTTTGGCGGCATTCCCGAAGCTGAACTGCAAGACCTGTCTGCATACTGGACTGCATTCCCGCACCTGAAAGCGGCTCTGTTCAGCCCGGACAACGAAGCGTATTGCCATCTGAATGTGCAAAACCTGAAAAACGCAGTTCTGAACCACCCGGATGTAGTGGCGTTCAAGACCGCCTTCCAGAATGCTTTCGGTGACTTTGATGCCTACTTGAAGTCCGCACTCATCGACGGTATAACGCAGCTGAATGCTGCCGGCGAGGAAGAACGCCTGAGCCGGGAGATCTTTGCACGGCTGGCAGGAATTCCGCTGGTTGACCGCTATGCAGCATACCAGCTTTTGGACGATGACTGGAAGAAAATCGCCATTGATCTTGAAATCATCCAGACCGAGGGTTTTGCCGCAACCAAGCAGGTAGACCCCAACATGGTGCTGAAAAAGGATGCCGAAGTACAGGACGGCTGGGTGGGTCATGTGCTGCCCTTTGAGTTGGTGCAGAACGTTAAAATGCACGAGGAAGTAGCAGCGCTGCGGGCAAAGGAAACCAGACTCTCCGAAATCGCCGGAGAATATGAAAGCCATCTGGACGAACTGAGCGAGGAGGACAAGGAACAGGATTTTGTCAACGATGGTGCCTTTGTTGCCGCTGAGGTCAAAAAGGCCATCAAGACGCGGGAGGTAGAGCCAGCTACCTTGAGCATCCTGAAAGATGTGGACGCGCTGTTTGCCGAGGAAAAGACCCTGAAAAAGCAGGTCAAGGACGACAGTGCCGCCCTCCACCAGCGCACCAAAGGCGTGATTGAACGCCTGACCGATGAAGAAGTGCGTGACCTGCTGCACCGCAAGTGGATCTTGCCCCTGATGGAAAATCTGAACAGCCTGCCGGATGCCGTTCTGGACGATTTTGTGAAGCAGCTGGATGCCGTCTGCAAGAAATATGAAACCACTTTTGAGGACGTAGAGAGCCAGATCGCCAGCACCGAGCACGGATTGCTGGGGCTGCTGGACGATTTGCAGGGAAATGAATTTGACATGAAGGGCATTGCAGAACTCAAAAAGTTGCTGGGAGGTGAATGATTATGCAGGATAACGAGAAGAAACCTGCCCTCCGGTTCAAGGGCTTCACTGACCCTTGGGAACAGCGTAAGCTGGGTGAAGTTTTTGAAGAATACTCGGAAAAGAACCACGCAGAACTTCCGCCACTTACAATCATTCAAGGCGGAGGCACTATTCGGCGCGATGAATCTGAGAGAGCCTTGCAGTATGATAAATCCAGTTTGTCAAACTATAAAATGGTCAATAAAGACGATTTTATAGTTCATCTTCGTTCGTTTGAAGGCGGCTTGGAAAAGGCAAGTTCGCAAGGAATCATCAGTCCTGCGTATCATACTTTCCATGGTGAAGATGTTGATTCAAGATTTTATTATGCTTATTTCCGGTCAAAGAATTTTATCAACAAAGATTTGAAACCGCACGTCTATGGCATCCGGGATGGTCGCAGCATTGATATTGAGGGAATGAAAACGATTCGGATTCCATGGGCATCTTATCCCGAACAAAAAAGTATCGGCGATTTTCTTACTCATCTTGACACCCTTATCACCCTTCATCAGCGTAAGTATGAGAAGCTGCTGAATATCAAAAAGTCCATGCTGGACAAGATGTTCCCCCAAAATGGGGTATCTGTGCCGGAAATTCGCTTCAAGGGGTTTACTGACCCTTGGGAACAGCGTAAGGTTGGAGAACTACTAACCGAACGTAATGAACAGGCTCCAATGAGTGATGAATACCCACTTATGGCATTCATTGCAAATGAAGGAGTTGCACCAAAAGGCGAACGATATGATAGAAGCGCTTTGGTCAATGACACAGCGAGCAAATTATATAAGAAAACAAAATTTGGTGATTTTATTTATAGTTCTAATAATCTGGAAACTGGATCAATTGGATTGAACAAGTACGGAAAAGCAAGTATTTCACCTGTCTACAGTATTTTTAAGCCAACAGGAATTGCCGATTCGGATTTTCTAGGACGACGGCTTATCAGGAAAGATTTCATCAATGAAATGGTCAAGTGGCGTCAAGGTGTAATTTATGGTCAGTGGCGTATACATGAATCCGATTTCATTAAAATCGAAGTTGCTGTTCCTACGGTTGAAGAACAATGTAAACTTGGATTATTGTTGGATAATCTCGACACCCTTATCACCCTTCATCAACGTAAGTTGGAAAAGCTGCAAAACATCAAGAAATCTTGTCTTGAAAAGATGTTTGTATAAAAACAAGTGGTGCAATTTGCCCGCAACCAGAAGATGGACGTACCGTCGTTTGTTGTTTGGCTAAGGAGCAACGCAATTTCTCTTGCCAATTCAGAATATGCAAAACAGGCTGATGAATGAAAATTAAGGCAATGTCAGACGCTTGGAACAGCTGTGTTTTAAGACTATCGAGAGTCAAAAATCAAAATTTGAGCCGAATACGCAAAACCGAGAGTGAAATTTTCAGCGAACATTCGGTAGGCGGTGGAAAATAGCTGCTGAAAGTGTGCACTTGCTCCTACTTGGGAACAGCGTAAGCTGGGTGATGTTGCTGATATTGTTGGTGGTGGAACGCCAAGCACCAACAATCCAAACTACTGGGATGGAGATATTGATTGGTATGCACCCGCTGAAATAGCAGGACAAATCTATTTTGATTCCAGCCAAAGAAAGATAACCGAACAGGGCTATGAAAATAGTTCTGCGAAGATGCTTCCACCCGGTACAGTTCTGTTCACTTCTCGTGCGGGCATCGGAAAAACTGCCATTTTATCGAAAAAAGGTTGCACAAATCAGGGATTTCAATCCATTGTTCCGTATAATGACGAATTGGATTCTTATTTTGTCTTTTCTCGAACTGACGAGTTGAAACAATATGGTGAGCTTGTCGGAGCGGGCTCAACGTTCGTTGAAGTTTCGGGAAAGCAGATGGCTGCTATGAATCTGAAAATGCCGACAACAATAGAAGAGCAACAGACAATAGGCCGTTTTTTTAAGCGACTCGACACACTTATCACCCTTCATCAGCGTAAGCTGAAAAAGCTTGTACAAATTAGAAAAGCCTTCGCAGAGAGGTGCTTTTTGCAAAGTCGAAAGGAGTTCGTTATGGCGTTTACAAAAGAAGCCGATTTTGAAGAGGCGGTGGTAAAGCTCCTGATAGAACGCGGCTGGAAAGATGGTGTGCTGAAAAACTACACCGAACAGCAACTGATCCAGAACTGGGCGAACATCCTTTTTGAGAATAACCGCGGCATTGACCGACTGAACGATTATCCGCTGACGGATGGCGAGATGCAGCAAATCATGGAACAGGTCACGAACGCGAAAACGCCGATGAAGCTGAATAAATTTATCAACGGCAAAAGTGTGCTTATCAAGCGTGACAATCCTGACGATAAGCTGAATTTCGGCAAAGAAGTGTCCCTGAAAATCTATGACCGTCTGGAAATTGCAGCCGGACTCAGCCGCTACCAGATTGCAGAGCAGCCAAAGTTCCCCACCAAGTCCAAAATTTTGAATGACCGCCGCGGCGATTTGATGCTGCTCATCAATGGTATGCCGGTCATTCACATGGAACTGAAAAAGAGCGGTGTTTCCATCAAACAGGCTTGCAACCAGATTGAAAAATACGCGGCAGAGGGCATTTTTACGGGACTGTTCTCGCTGGTGCAGATTTTTGTGGCCATGAACCCGGAAGAAACGGTCTACTTTGCCAATCCCGGCCCGGAAGGACAATTCAACCCCAGCTACTATTTCCATTGGGCGGACTTCTACAACGAGCCGATGAACGACTGGAAAGACGTTACAACGGCACTTTTGTCTATCCCGATGGCGCATATGTTGGTGGGCTTTTATACCGTTGCCGATGGTTCCGATGGCATTTTGAAGGTGATGCGCAGCTATCAGTACTACGCTGCCAGCAAAATTTCGGATGCCGTTTCCAAGGCGAAATGGGAGAATGACCAGCAGCGCGGCGGCTACATCTGGCACACCACAGGTTCCGGCAAGACCATGACTTCTTTCAAGTCCGCTCAACTGATTGCATCTTCCAAGGATGCGGACAAAGTGATTTTTCTGATGGACCGAATCGAGTTGGGCACTCAGAGCCTGAAAGAATACCGCAACTTTGCAGAGGAAAACGAGGAGGTGCAGGCTACCGAGAACACGGATGTTCTTGTGGACAAGCTGAAAAGTACTTCGCCGTCCGATACGCTCATCGTGACTTCCATCCAGAAGATGAGCAATATCAAGGATGATGCACAAAACAAGCTGAACCCCAACGACATTGCGCTGATCAACGCAAAGCGGTTGGTTTTTATCGTGGACGAGTGCCACCGTTCCACCTTTGGCGATATGATGCAGACCATCAAGCATACATTCCCGAAAGCACTGTTCTTTGGTTTTACCGGTACGCCGATCCAAGGCGAAAACCAGAAGAAAATGAGCACCACCGCCACCGTTTTCGGCAACGAACTGCATCGGTACAGCATTGCAGACGGCATCCGGGATCACAACGTGCTGGGCTTTGACCCTTACAAAGTGCTGACCTTCAAGGACAGCGACTTGCGGAAAGCGGTTGCACTGGAAAAAGCTAAGGCCGCTTCTGTGGGTGAGGCTCTGGCAGACCCGCAGAAGAGCAAGGTTTTCTATAAATATCTGAATCTGCCGATGGCAGGCGGAAAAGATACGCTCGGTGAGGAGATAAAGGGCATCGAAGATTATATTCCCAACACCCAGTATGAGGGCGAAGAACACCAGAAAGCCGTGGTGGAGGACATTTGCGAGAACTGGCAGACCCAGAGCCGCAACAGCAAATTTCATGCCATTTTTGCAACCTCCAGCATCCCGGAAGCCATCCAATATTACAAGAGGTTCAGAGAAGCCGCACCATGGCTGAAAGTCACCGCACTATTTGACCCCAACATTGATAACAACGGCAAAGGCATCACCAAAGAAGAAGGGCTGAAAGAGATCGTAGAAGACTATAACGCCCGCTATGGACAGGACTTCAGCATTCCGACCTTTGCCAAGATGAAAAAGGACATTGCGGCACGTCTGGCGCACAAATCACCCTACCAGCGCATCGAGCGTACCCCGGAAAAACAGCTTGATCTGCTGATCGTGGTGGATCAGATGCTGACAGGCTTTGACTCCAAGTGGATCAACACCCTGTATCTGGATAAAATGCTGCAATACGAAAATCTGATTCAGGCGTTCTCCCGCACCAACCGACTGTTTGGCGATGACAAACAGTTTGGCACCATCAAGTATTACCGCCGTCCGCACACGATGGAGAAAAACATCGCAGATGCGGTAAAAGAGTATTCCGGCGATAAACCGTTCGGTCTGTTTGTGGACAAACTGGACAAGAACGTGGAAAAACTGAATGCTCTCTATGCGGAGATCAAAGATCTGTTTGTGTCGGCGGGCATTGAAGAGTTTTCGCAGATCCCTGCGGATATGGCAGAGCGCAAAAAGTTTGCCGACTTGTTCCAGTCCTTCAACGAAAATCTGGAAGCAGCCAAGGTACAGGGCTTCGAGTGGGATAAGCCCATTGTGATCATCAACGAGGATACAGATGAGAAAACGGAACTTCATGCGGACTTTGACGAGAGAACGTTCAAAGTGCTGGCACTCCGCTATAAAGAGCTGTTCACGCCGAATCCGGATGGCAGTGAAAATGACCCGGACGATGACGTTCCCTATGCGGTGAACAGCTATCTGACCACCATTGATACTGCTGACATCGACACGGATTACATGAACTCCCGCTTTGAAAAGTACCTGAAAATTTTCTATCAGGAAGGCGCAGAAGCGGAAGCCATCCATCAGGCTGAAACGGAGCTGCACAAGACCTTTGCCACCCTCTCGCAGGAAGAGCAGAAGTACGCTAATATTTTCCTGCACGACATTCAAAGCGGCGCAGTGGTTCCACAGCCGGGAAAGACCTTGCGGGAGTATATTGCCGAGTACATCGCCCAAAAGCAGAACGACCAGATTCACAAAGTAGCTGAAGTTTTCGGCTTGGACGAAAAGAAGCTGCGGGCATTCATGCGTGCAAACATCACCGAAGCCAACATTAACGAGTTTGGCCGTTTTGATGACCTGAAAGCCACCGTAGATAAGGCAAAAGCAAAGGTATATTTTGAAGCAATCGAGGGTACAAAGCTTATTCCGCCCAAGGTGCCTGTCAAGTATGATAAACTCTTGCGCGAGTTCATCGTAAGTGGCGGATTTGATTTGAAAATGCCAAAAGAATCATAAAATGGGTGCAAAATCACCCTGCTGACCAAGAGCCGAGGCGCGTCCTCGGCTCTTTTTTCGCGCCAAAATCCCAAAACACACCTACTTGGGAACAGCGTAAGGTTAGAGAAGTAACTGACAGATACGATAATTTGCGTATTCCTGTTGCCGCAAGTTTACGAGTTGCGGGAACAACTCCTTATTATGGAGCAAACGGAATACAAGATTATGTTGAAGGATATACCCACGATGGCGAGTTTATTCTTGTCGCAGAGGACGGAGCAAATGACCTCAAAAATTATCCCGTAAAGTGCGTAAAAGGGCGTATTTGGGTAAATAATCACGCCCACGTTCTTCAAGGAAAGTGTGCTTGTGCAGATAATCAATTCCTTGCCTATGCAATAAGTCAGGCAGATATTGAATCACTTTTGGTAGGTGGAGGTCGTGCTAAACTCAACGCAGAAACACTAATGGACATTGAGTTGCTGTTGCCAAGCAAGGACGAGCAAATACAAATTGGGCATTATCTTGCTCGTCTCGACCACCTCATCACCCTTCATCAGCGTGAGCATATAAAACCGATTTTGGAGGTAAAACGTGTTAAATGAAATGAATGAAAACAACCTGTTCTGCGATTATTATGAGCAGTGGGTTGCCGTATACAAAGAGGGTGCAGTTCGCCCGGTTACATTGGATAAGTACAAAATGACCCTTTCTTGGGTGAGAAGGCTGGCACCTGATTTGAAGTTGTGCGAGGTTTCCAGAGTGACCTATCAGCAGCTTTTGAACGATTATGCCGTAGGCCACGAGCGTCAGACCACGATGGACTTCCACCATCAACTGAAAGGCGCCATCATGGATGCTGTGGATGATGGACTGATCGTGAAAGACCCAACCCGAAAAGCGATCATCAAAGGCAAGCCCCCGGTGCCTAAAAAGGTGAAATACCTGAACCAGTTTGAACTGCATCTTTTGTTGAGCGACTTGGATCTACAGGGAAAACTCAACTGGGACTGGATGATTTTGCTGATTGCCAAAACCGGCATCCGCTTTTCCGAAGCTTTGGCGATCACTCCTGCGGATTTTGACTTTTCGCACCAGATGCTTTCCATCAATAAAACATGGGATTATAAGGGGACCGGCGGATTTCTGCCGACAAAAAATAAATCGTCTGTCCGTAAAATTCAAATTGACTGGCAGACGGTGATTCAGTTCGCAGCACTGGTAAAAGACGTTCCTGAAGATAAGCCGATTTTCGTGTTCAAGGAACACGCCTACAATTCCACTGTTAACGATGTTCTGGAACGGCACTGCGACCGGGCCAAGATCCCGGTCATCTCGGTACATGGTCTGCGGCATACCCACGCTTCGGTGCTTTTGTTTGCAGGGGTATCCATTGCAAGCGTAGCAAGGAGGCTGGGGCATTCCAGCATGACAACCACGCAGAAAACCTACCTGCACATCATTCAGGAACTGGAAAATCAGGACATCGACCTTGTAATGCGGTCACTCTCTGGATTAAGCTGATAAAATAATCAACCATCGCTCGCGCTGGTGAAGGATGATAAGAGAAAAGCCAAACCTCAAGCTGTACAGGATGTACGGTGAGGTTTGGCTTTTTGGTATCAGCTGCTCTTTTGATTTTCGTTCATAATTCTTCTGGCTCGTCCGCGCGTGGTGTTCTCAAAGGTTTCATCCTCGCTGAATCGTAGCCAATAGGGGTCTTCCATCAGGCAGGCGTTGGTGCGTTTGACGATTTCCCATGCATTGTAGTTCGGCAGACCCATCATTTTCAGAATTTCCTTGCAGTCCATCCGGTTTTTCGGAAAGATTCGTTTCTTTGCCCAAACCACCACATCAACCAATGGAACTTCACGTTTGTCACCGATGAAAAGGTTCAGTGGGAGGCTGTACTGCGGCACGCCCTCATTTGCGCAAAGAGACTGCCCATCTTCGCTTAGGTGTGCAATTTCTTTTTCATCCATCATCAATTTCAGATAGGCCATTTTATCACCCCATGGCGGCTTTCAGGTAGTGCAGACGGTATTTCAGGTATTGACGGATCGCAGATGCTCTTTTTTCGCTCAACAATGCAAGAATAGGCGAGATGGACTGAATGATTTCACTATACAACTCGTCCAAGTCACGCGTTGGCAGCACAGGCTCATCGATCATCTTGATTTGCTGGGCATGGTGACTGCGGAACGGTTTGGCTTTGTCGAACTGATAACGGAGCTTCGTGTCAGTCAATTCTTCATCCGTTGCCCACGCAAGCAGACTACCGCCATTGTCGTAAATAGGCGGAGCATAATTTTTTCCATCCCGGACGATCACATCAAAATTGTTTTCGTGGCGGTCTTCGTTGCCGATAAAGGCGTCAAATGCCAGCATTTGATAAAGCCACTTTTTTCCGTAGAGTTCAACAGCATACTGGAACAGTGCTTCCGGCGAAGGTGTTTGCCCATTGGCAAGAAAATGGGCATCAGCCAAGTCTGCAAAATGGTAAAGCTGATCTCCCGGTTTTACAAATAAAGGGCAAACACTGACCACATCGCAGGAATAGGTCTGAATGTCGGGAAAGAGTTTGGCAGGCATTAGGGCGTATTCCACATGAGGCAGACCCAGAACCTGCGCAATCAGCGATGCCATCACCTCAGAATATGGCTCATATCCAGCCGTTCCGGCCTCTGTGATGGAGTTTCCTTTGACCATAACAAGCTGACCATCTACATGATACCAGCCCTTTGAGAGCATTCCACGGCTCGTCCGTGTTTCACGCTTTTCAACCAACTGGATTTTTGCAGGGACTTCAATTGGGCTCATGGTATCACGCTCCTTTGTTCCATTATATCATGTTTGGATGGATAGACAAGATGAATCGTGGTTTCATTCTGCATACAGGACTTCCCTCACCACCACTTCTTCCGTCTGTGCTTTCAGCCCATTCATGTGCGCCACCCAGAGAAGCTGTGAGCGTTCTTTGTCCGGCGCGGGGTACTTGTCTAACAGAGTGGTCATCGTGCGTTCCAGCCACTCGCAGGCCGTTTTCTGGACATCCTGCAAATGTGGCCAGAGCGTACCGTTCAGCAGCATCTGGTTGTACAGCACAGGGCGCTGATTCTTGAGATAGACCAGCCGCATCCGGCCATATTTGCCCAGCGGTTCGGAATCATCGGTCTGCGGCAGGGTGAGCAGGGGAAGCTGATACTCCTCAACCTGTGCGTAATGGATCTCGGTGCGGACGGTGTTTGTGTTCTTCATGGAAATTCTCCTTTGCATTTTCAACGCGTTTTGCGGTCTTTGTGGAAAACGACGCTCACTTCTTCCGGCTCTGTGCGGTCAGCCAGTTGCCCTGCGCCTGATAGTAGTGCTCCATCGTGGTGGGCGCGTTCAGGATGGTGGTGCGCAGATAGGCCATGATGTTCTTGATGGGCTGGGTGGTGTTGGACATCACATCGAAGATGTACTCAACGTGCTGGCTGGTCAGCTTGTCCAGCCGCAGCCGGATGGCTTTAGTGGTCTGCGGCTGCTTGCCGACGTACTGGGTCTGCCGAGGACAGCAGTACATCTCCACAATGTTGTCCAGCAGTTCCTCCAGCTTGTCGGGGTCGTACCGCTGGGCAAGGGTGTCGATCTCCAAACGTTCCCGAAACTCCTCCCGTACCTGTGCTTCCATCTGGTCAAAATCCGCAGATTCGTCCGTCTGCCCTGATAGATTAGTACTTTGTCTTTTAGTATTTTGTTTATTAGTATTTTGTTTATTAGTATTTTGTTGTGTTGGATTCTCCAACGTTGGAAAACCCGACATTGGATTTTCCGATGATGGTGAATTTGGCACTGGAGCAGGGCGTTTTTCAATCCGTTCTTTCTGCGGCAGTTCAAAGACTTCATAGTTGTAGTCAATAATGCGGCCACGGGCATCACGGACTTTGCTCCGACACAGATACCCGCCATCTTCCAGTTCGTGAACCGCACTTCTCACACTGTCGATGCCATCCCTGCACCCGGTTGTCAGCCCTTTAAGGCTGTAATCCCAATCGTCCGGCAGGGAGAGCATATAGGACAGCAGTCCCTTGGCTTTCAGGGACAGCCTCTTATCCTGCAGGTGGTGGTTGCTCATAACGGTGTAGTTGACGTTTTTATTGACGCGGAATGTTGACATGGCGGCTTCCCTTTCAGCCCAATGCGGGCAAGAGAAAACGCAGCGTCTCCCGGCTTTCGGGAAACGCTGCGTTCAGACAGGGAAGCCTGCTGTGAGCTGGCACAGCAACGGCAGCACTGCATAATTCTAACGGACATCTAACACAACTACACCTGAAATGCAGCCGCTGACGACCCATGTGAAAAAGGCTTTTTCTAACGTCATTTCGCAAAAAGTGGCTGATTTTCGCCTGCAAATTGCGGTGTGACGTGCCTTTTTGGATGTTATAAGAATGCCCTCAGCTGCCAATGACAGCCGCGAGGCACCAGCTTCATCCAACAATTTCAAAGACTCGAAATGCGATAGGCCGGGAGACCGGTGCCAGGGTTCGACTCCCTGATGCTCCACCAAACAGTTCGTACTCGAACCCGATTCTTTACGAAAAAGGGTTCGGGTACGTTTTTTGTTTATCGGAGGTTCTGCGGAAGGACTACACAGAGCGTTAAACGAGCAAAGGCAGGGTATCATCGTGGTGATGGTATCCTGCCTTTTGTTTTGCGGGATCAAGGTCGCTTTGTGCGAACTTGATCGTCCCCCTATATGGCGCGTTTGGGGGTAATCGCTGCGTACGTGCGTACCGGGAGCCTGTACACCTCTGACAATGTGTAACACACTAGACTTTGTTCCAAAGTCCGTGTGCTAAGGGGCAGGCCCCTTAGAATTCCTGTGGAGTGTGTACGCACGTACGCAGGAAAACGGCAAAATTTCACTATATCAGGGTGTTCTTTCATTGGAGAGTATGATATACTCGGCTTAGTTCAACAAATCGGAATTGAGGGAGTAGGAGAAATCGAGATTGGAGGATAAGTTGGTGAACAAGATTTTCAAAGGTCTTATTCGATTTTTGATAGAAGTGATAGTTATGACTGTTTTGATTGTTGGGATCAACATATTTACGAATGGTATGTATCTTTGGGGATTGCCCCGCATAAATGATATTCAGTCTGTAAATATCACGTATCCGAGTGTCACGGATGATGTTAAAGAAATTTCAAGCAGTGAGGACATTGAGTTAGCCTTAAAGCTAACGGGATTTCTGAAATATGATTTATTTGGGGAAGTGAATAGCGAAGAAGAACCCGCTATTACAATTACTTATTTTCTCAAGGATGGAACAAGCAAAACAATCTCCGCTAATAACACTACTGTCTGGTGGAACAATAAAATTCATGTAATCAAGGACAAGGAAATGTTTGTCAACCTAACAGAGGGAATTTTCTTTCTGGAAGATTTACAAACAAAGTAAATCAATTCCAGTTTGCTGTACTCGTTCCTAGCAGGGTTTGGGGCAGGCACGCCCCAACAAGAAGCTGTCCCAAAGGGGCAAGAATTTTCAAGAATTGAAAATTTGTGGCCACGGGACGATTCTTGCTCTCACCTTTTTCGCTGCGTTTCGCAATTTTCACATTTCAATCTGCTCGCAGATTGTTGACAAGCTGCGCTTGACCCGATACTATAAAGGCAAGTCGAATACACGCCAAGGAGGTGCAACCATGACCGCCGTGATCTACGCTCGCTATTCATCCGACAGCCAGCGTGAAGCGTCCATTGAGGGACAGCTGCGCGACTGCAAGGACTACGCCGAGAAGAACGGTATCACCGTGGTCGGCACCTATATCGACCGTGCCTACTCTGCCAAAACGGATGACCGCCCGGACTTCCAGAGGATGATAAAGGACAGCGCGAAGAAAATCTTCGATGTGGTTCTGGTCTGGAAGCTCGACCGCTTTGCCCGGAATCGGTTCGATGCCGTGAACTACAAGTACCAGCTGGAAAAGAACGGTGTCCATCTGGTGTCTGCCATGGAACCCATCTCGCAGGGGCCTGAAGGCATTATGGTGGAGAGTATGCTGATTGGCATGGCGGAATACTATTCCGCCGAACTCGCCCTGAAAGTGGCGCGCGGTGAGCGCGAAAACGCCCTCCAGTGCAAGTACAACGGCGGTGTGGTGCCGCTGGGCTTCACCATTGGCAAGGAGGACAGGCTGTACCATATCGACCCGGAGACGGCTCCCATCGTGCAGGAAATCTTCAGCCGGTATGCCGACGGCGAACCGGCCGAGAAGATCGCAGCATCCCTGAACGAGCGCGGTCTGCGTACCCGCACCGGGAAGCCGTTCGTGAAGAACAGCTTCTTCCAGATCTTCCGGAACCGCCGCTACATAGGCGAGTACCGCTATAAAGACATCGTGACACCGGGCGGCATTCCTGCCATCGTGGACGAGGATTTGTTCAACCGGGTACAGCAGCGTTTTGAGCAGAACAAGATCGCCCACGGTCGGCCTGCAAAAGAGGATGTGAGCTATCTGCTGACCACCAAGCTGTTCTGTGGCAAGTGCGGCACCCTGATGGGTGGCGAAAGCGGCACCAGCCACATGGGAAACACCTACTATTACTACAAGTGCGGCAACGCCAAACGCCACGGCAAGGCGCACTGCGACCTGAAAGCCATCCGCAAGGAGCCTCTGGAGCGGTTCGTGGTGGACACTGCCATTAAGGTGATTTTCAGCGATGAAATCATCGAACAGCTGATAGATTTGGTCATGGAAGCCCAGCAGAAGGAGAACACCCGGCTGCCTGTCCTGAAAGACCAGCTCAGGGACACAGAGAAGCGGCTGGCAAACCTTCTGGAAGCCATTGAACAGGGCATCCTGACCCCGACCACCAAGCAGCGGTTGGACGAACTGGAAGCCCGGAAGGAAGCCCTGAACACCAGCATTCTGGAAGAAGAGCTAAAAAAGCCAGTCCTGACCCGCGAATGGATGCGGTTCTGGTTTGAAAAATTCCGCAAGGGTGACATGAGAGACATGGAGCACCAGCGGCAGATCATTGATACCTTTGTCAACTCGGTCTACGTCTTTGACGACCGGGTCGTGCTCAATTTCAACTTCACGGACGATTCCAAAACAATCTCCCGTGAAGAGGTGTTGGGTTCGAGTGCTGTGGAGAATGCTCCGCCAAATCGAATGGATAGATGAATTTTATTCGTCTGTCCATTCTTTTTTTGCCGAAACATCGCCCATCCTCCCTGTCTTTGGGGCGTATGGCATCATGCTGACGCATTGCCATAGCCCAGCCCCTCCATCATCGCCTGTGCAGACGAGAGCTTTCAGAATATCCTGTGCACACTGTGCATACCTGCTTGCTTCGGCAGGGTCAGCCTTTTTCTCAGTCTCTTTGTTTCATGGCAGTCATGGGCCTTGGCATCAAGCAGGGCGAAACCATCACCGTTACGGTTGAGGGTGATGATGAAACTGCCCGGAACGATAGGAGAAGGTCGTTCCGGGCAGTTTTTTGTATTATACAATAAAAATGACAGCAACACGCCCGTTGACGCATCTGATTCAAGGCATTATAATCGACGTATGGCAAAGTTTGTCGAAGAGCAGGAGCGAAAAAAGTATGGATCATAGTCATCACGATCGCACCTACAAAAAGAGCCGCTTTCAGCAGGAGCTGGAGCAGAGCGTCTCCCGTAAGCTGATCTCAAGCCTGCTGCTGGGATGTCTTTTGTTCTGCATTGCAATCGCTGCTGTGAATGCTCTCAACCAGAACGCCCGGCGGGAAGACCATCTGGAGAGTGTCGCCGCCACCTTCCATGAGGTATACAATAACACGTCAGCCTTTCTGCTGGACGCTGGACACACTGAGCTGTTCCTCTCCGAGCTGCGGAATGATCAGGACAACCTGCGCTATCTTATCAGCCATTACAACGTCTCGGCTCTTGTGGAGATACAGCTCATCCTTACCGACTCCAAGGGAAATGTTCGGTTCACAACCTTTTCGGAGGGAGAGATGAATCTCCATCGGCAGGAATTTAACGGCATCGCCGTGGACAACGCCTGCCATCTTATGCGGACCGTCTACACCACGGTCTACCACTTCCGAGCCAACAGCTCAGAATACGTTATGATACATCCGCTCTACCGGGATGGCGAATATCAGGGTGCTGCGGCAGTCTATCTGAATGAGAACGACTGGACAAAACTGTTCAGCCAGTACCAGTACGATGCTATCCTCACCAAATCCAACGGTGATGTCATCACCTGTTCAAACTCCTCCTTCCTCTCCCAGAAAAACGCTAACAAGTATCTGCCCGCCGATGCAGCGCAATATGTGCGAGTGAACGGGAACCGCTATCTGCGCAGCAGCCGCTCGCTGGAAAACGGCACGGTGTTGGCTTACTCCTTCATCTACTCGCCCACGAATTACAGTTATCTCTTCGTGGGTCTGCTCCTGATCGTACTGCTGGGACTGAGTTGGGCAGCAATGTTCGTCCGCATTATGCACGCTATGACTGAGCAGATGGTAAAGTCGGTGGACACCCTCGTGCGGGAGATCCGCATCATCCGCAAGGAGGACCCTGATCACATCATCGAGATCGACACCGGCGATGAGATCGATGAGATCGCCCATCAGGTCAACAAGATGGTTCGCAGCATTCAAGAGCTGAGCCAGCGCAACATCGCTCTTGCCGAAGTGAACAACCGGATGGAGATGCAGAATCTTCAGGCGCAGATCAATCCCCACTTTATTTATAATACGCTGGACAATATCCGCTATCTTATCCCGACAGACCCCCAGCGAGCCCAGCAGCTGATCGGACGGTTTATCGGCATCCTGCGCTACAGCATCAACAACACAAAGCACAATGTCCCTGTTAAAGATGATCTGAAATATCTGCAGGATTACCTTGTGATCCAGTCCACCCGCTTCGGTGCGAATTTCTCCTACGAGATTGACATCGACGACGCCTGCATGGAGTTCATCATCCCGAAGCTGCTTTTACAGCCCTTGCTGGAAAACAGCATCAAATATGGATTCCAGAAGAAGCCATGCATCCATATAAGAGTACGGGGCTGGCTGGGGGAGGATGCGCTCTATTTCACGGTAGAGGATAACGGCGGAGGCGTGGACGAGACAATGCTGGAACAGCTGCGAGACATCCTGTGCTCGGATGAAGTGAACATCGAGCACAATGGTCTGCAGAACATCAACCGTCGCATCTGGCTGGGCTACGGCGGTGACAGCGGACTGACCATCGACAGCACCGAGGGCGAAGGCTTCACTGTGAAACTCAAACTCCGGCTGGGAGGAATGTAAACCATGTATCGCGTTCTACTGGTAGAAGATGAAGAAATCATCCGCAAGGGCATTCGTTACTCGGTACCGTGGGAGGAGTGCGGCTGCTCGGTGGTGGGCGAGGCAGAGAATGGGGCAGTAGGTGAAGAAAAGATCGCTGAACTGCAGCCTGACATTGTCATTACTGACATTACCATGCCGGTAAAAAACGGTCTTGAGATGATCGCCGACACCCGGGAGAAATTCAACTATATTGCCATCATCCTGACAGGCTACTCGGAGTTCGAGTACGCCCAGCAGGCTATCCGGAACGGCGTATCGGATTATGTGCTCAAACCCCTCGACATGGACGAGATGCGTACTGCGCTGGAGAAGGCTGTCCGCCTTGCGGGGGATAACCAGTACCTCCAACAGCGGGAGGACGAGGCAGAGGCCGTCCGCAGCCGGACAGCTCTGCCGCCATTAAGCGAAGATAAGGTCACTGACCCGCTGGTGCTACGCATCGTAGCCTATCTGAAAGAGAATTACCAGAGCAAGATAACACTTGCTGACCTTCAGGAACAGTTCCACTACTCGGAACGGTACATCAACCAGAAGTTTCAGAAAGAGCTTGGCACAACGGTTATTGACTACCTCAACCGCTGCCGTATTCAGAACGCTCTGGAACTCATCCGGAAAGGAAAACTGCCCATCTCCCAAATCGGCTGGGAGTGCGGCATTGGTGAGTACAAATATTTTAACCACGTTTTCAAAAAATACATAGGCTGCTCGGTGCGGGAGTACCAGAACACCTTGAAATAAGTGTCTATGAAAAAATACCGAACAGCCGCTGTTCGGTATTTTTTCCATTTGTTCTGCAATTTGAGTATTATTTTTGTGCTATAAGCATTAAAATGGGACTATCGAAAAGTTTCAAGTAAAAAATGGAGGTTTTTACTATGAAAAAGATTTCTCGTCGTTCGTTCCTGATGGCTACCGGTGTTATCGCAGCTTCTGCTGCTCTGAGCGCTTGCGGCGGCTCCTCCGCCAGCACCTCTTCTGCCGGTTCTACCGCTGCTTCCACTGCCGCTTCTGGTTCTGCTGCACAGGGCGGCGGCGACCTCGTGATCTACTCGCCCAACTCTGAGGGTCTGCTGAACGCCACCATTCCTCTGTTTGAGGAGAAATACGGCGTCAATGTTGAGCTGATTCAGGCCGGCACCGGCGAACTGGTCAAGCGTATCCAGTCCGAGAAGAACGATCCCTACGCAGATGTCCTGTTCGGCGGCTCTTGGTCGCTGATGTACACCAACGAGGATCTGTGGGAGCCGTATGTTTCCGCCAACGATGCAAACGTCATCGATGCTTACAAGAACAAGTGCGGCTTCATCACCGGCAACGTGCTGGACGGCAGCGTCCTCATCGTCAACACCGACCTCATCGGTGACATCAAGATCGAGGGCTACGAAGATCTGCTGAACCCGGCCCTGAAGGGTAAAATCGCCACTGCCGACCCCGCCAACTCCTCTTCCGCTTTCGCTCACCTGACCAATATGCTGCTTGCAATGGGCGGCTACGAGGACGATAAGGCATGGCAGTACGTCCACGACCTGTTTGAGAATGTGGACGGCAAGATCTGCGAAAGCTCCAGCGGCGTTTACAAGGGAGTTGCCGATGGCGAGTATGTGGTGGGTCTGTCCTATGAGGATCCCTGTGCTCAGCTGGTTCTGGACGGCGCACCTGTCAAGATCGTTTACATGAAGGAAGGTACTGTCTTCCTTCCTGCTTCCGCCACCATCATCAAGGGCGCAAAGAACATGGACAATGCCAAACTGTTCATTGACTTCATCCTGAGCGAGGAAGTCCAGAACATCTGGGGCAGCACCCTGACCAACCGTCCTGTTATGAAGGATGCTGCCACCAACGATGCCATGACCCCGATGGCAGACATCAATGTCATCGAGGAGGACATCCCCTACGTCAGCGCCCACAAGTCGGAGCTGGTGGACAAGTACACTGAGATCTTCACCGATCTGCAGAGCAAGTAATTCAAAGGGCAGCAGGAGGCTAGTATGAGCAGAATATCAGTCAAAGACGCAGTAAAGCGCTACGGGAATAATACGGTCATCCCGGACCTGAATCTGGAGATCGGAGATGGTGAGCTGTTCACCCTTCTGGGTCCCTCCGGCTGCGGCAAGACCACCCTTCTCCGTATGATCGCAGGCTTCAACTCCATTGAGGGCGGCGACATCTTCTTCAACGAGAAGCGCATCAACGATATGGACCCCAGCAAGCGCAACATCGGCATGGTGTTCCAGAACTATGCCATCTTCCCGAACCTCTCCGTCCGGGACAATGTGGCATTCGGTCTGAAAAACCGCAAGGTGGACAAGGCCGAGATCAAGAAGCGGACGGATGAGTTTCTGAACCTGATGCAGATCATGCAGTATGCCGACCGGATGCCCAACCAGCTTTCCGGCGGTCAGCAGCAGCGTATCGCACTGGCTCGCGCACTGGTTATCTCGCCGGATGTGCTGCTGATGGACGAGCCGCTTTCCAATCTGGACGCAAAGCTCCGTGTCGAGATGCGCAGCGTCATCCGCCACACCCAGAAGAGCGTTGGCATCACCACCGTGTACGTCACCCACGATCAGGAAGAGGCAATGGCCATCAGTGACCGTATCGCCGTTATGAAGGACGGCGTCATCCAGCACGTTGGCACTCCCCGCGACATCTACCAGCGCCCGAAGAATGTCTTCGTTGCCACCTTTATCGGTCGCACCAACATCGTGAATGCCCACGTCAAGGACGGCATCATCACCTTTGCCGACGGCTACCATGAGCACATCGACGCTCTGGACAAGGCTGCCGAGCAGGATGTGCGCTGTTCCATCCGCCCGGAGGAGTTCATTATCTGCAAGGACGGCACCGATGGCATCCACGGCACCGTGCAGGAGTGCACCTACCTCGGTCTCAACACCCACTACACCATTGACACCGATCAGGGCGACTCGGTGGAGATCGTAGAGGAGTCCTCCATTGGCGAGGGTCTCAAGAAGGGCGAGAAGGTGCTGCTGAAGGTCAAGAAAGAGAAGATCAACGTCTTTACCAAGGACGGCGGTACCAATCTCATCAGGAGCGACGCTTATGAAAAACAATAATAAGTTCCGTCTTGATGTCTGGGGAGCCATTACGCTGGGGACCATCGCACTCTATGCACTGTTCCTGCTTTACCCGATGGCATACCTGATCCGCCAGTCTGTGCTGGACCCCGACACCGGCAGCTTCACGCTGGCTTATTTCACGAAGTTCTTTTCCAAGAGCTACTATTTCGATACCCTGATCAACAGCTTCAAGGTGTCCATCACAGCGACGGTGCTCTCCATCGCCATTGGCACCCCACTGGCATACCTGTTCACGATCTTTAAGATCAAGGGCAAGTCGGTGCTGAATATCCTCATTGTGGTGGCATCTATGTCGGCTCCCTTCATCGGTGCCTACTCATGGATCCTGCTGCTGGGTCGCAGCGGTATCATTACCACATTCTTCAAAAACCTCGGCATCGCCATCCCGGACATCTACGGCTTCGGCGGCATCGTGCTGGTCATGACGCTCCAGCTGTTCCCGCTGGTGTTCCTCTACGCCAAGGGTGCATTGAAGAACATCGACAACTCCCTCATCGAGGCGGCTGAAAACCTCGGATGCTCTGGCATTGCCTGCTTCTTCAAAGTGGTCGTGCCCCTGATCATGCCCACCCTGCTGGCTGCGGCTCTGCTGGTGTTCATGCGATCCTTTGCAGACTTCGGCACCCCGATGCTGATCGGTGAGGGCTACCGTACCTTCCCTGTTGTCCTTTACACCGAGTTCATCAACGAGGTGGGCGGCAGCGACGGCTTTGCAGCCGCTATCGCCGTCATCGCTATCGTCATCACCACGCTGGTGTTCCTCGTCCAGAAGTACGTTTCCAACAAGAACGCCTTTGCTCTGAACAGTATGCACCCCGTGGAGGAGCGGGAGGCCCGCAAGGGCATCAACGCTCTGGTACATCTGGTCGTCTACCTTGTAGTGGGCATCGCCATCATGCCGCAGGCCTACGTCATCTACACCTCGTTCAAGAACACGCAGGGTAAGATTTTTGTGGACGGCTACTCGCTGCAGAGCTACCAGACCGCCATCGGCAAGCTGGGTCGCAGCATTCAGAATACCATCATCATCCCCCTGTTGGCACTGGTCGTCATCGTGCTGCTGGCTGTTCTCATCGCTTATCTGGTGGTGCGCCGCCGCAATGCCCTGACCAACGTGGTGGACATCCTCTCGATGATCCCCTACATCGTGCCCGGCACGGTCCTTGGCATCGCACTGCTCATCGGCTTTAATAAGCCCCCGCTCCTCATCAGCGGCACCATGCTCATCATGGTGGTGGCACTTATCATCCGGCGTCTGCCCTATACCATCCGCTCGTCGGTGGCTATCCTGCAGCAGATCCCCATGAGCATTGAGGAAGCTGCCATCTCGCTGGGCGCTTCCAAGATGAAGGCATTCTTCCGCATCACAGTGCCCATGATGGCCTCCGGCATCATCTCTGGTGCTATCCTGAGCTGGGTCACCATGATCAGTGAACTGTCCACCGCCATCATCCTGTATACCGGCAAGACCAAGACCCTGACGGTAGCAATCTATACCGAGGTCATCCGCGGCAACTACGGCACTGCAGCCGCATTGTCCACCATTATGACCATCCTCACCGTCATTTCTCTGCTGGCTTTCAGCAAGCTCAATGGCGGCAAGGATATCAGCCTTTAAGTAATCCCCCGTTCTCCTTCGATCACTGAGTTTCCAAACCGGGCTGTTTCTCAGCAATGCAAATGGCCCCCAACGGAAAAATGAGACAGGCTTCCCGAAAGGTGGGTCGCCTGTCTCATTTTTGTTGTAAGTTGGACGCTTAGGGACTTTAGACCTTTGCAGTCCCGAAAAACCGCGACGATCCTGTACGGTTCAGAACTTCTTGATGACCCACAGGATCAGGATAACAGGAACATCAAACTGCTTTGCAATCTACAATGTCAGGTCCACCATCGGGCAGCCGTCTGCATCAATCAAAATGGTCATGTGTGTTCCTCCATCGCCCAGCGAAATGCTTTCGCCGTGCGCAGGTCAGCGTTTTTGAAATGACCGCCGCTGTTCCATTCAAGGGTGCAGTCTGTGCTACGCGCTGTAAGCCGGCTGTGCAGGGCGCGGATTCCATCGCCCACCGCAGCCATGACGGTGCTTTTCGTGCGCTCTTCCTTGTCGCCAAGGCTCAGATAAACGCGTTGCGTTTGCATCGGGTGCTGCTGTTCAAACTCCATCCAGCCCGGAAACCACACCGAGGGGGAGGCGGCAGCGATGCCATAAAACAGATCAGTCTGGGTGGATGCCCACAAAGCAAACAGCCCGGCCAGTGAGTAGCCACCCAGAATGATTTTGACGTTTTTCGGGAGAGGATACCGCTGCTCCAGTGTGGGAATGACCTGCTCCGTCAGAAAGCGCAGGGTGTCCCCAGCATTGCCGCCGAAACCCTGCTTCCCCCACACGGCAGGGGCTTCCCACGGAGAAAGTGCATCGTTCCAGTTTTCCACCGGAATGGCTGCAAATAGATACTTTCGGTTGCTTTGTGCAATAGCAGCCACTTCGTCATCCATGCTTTGCAACTCGTGTTCGCCGGTCATTTGGAGCAGCAGGTATTCTGCATGAGCTTCGCCGTAAATGCGGCAAGGTCTGTTCCCGATCAGCATTGTCTGTGCGGTCACTGCGGCATCCTCCCGAAAAAAAAATTTGGTAAGCCCAGTATAGCAACTGAAAAATTATTTTGCAATTCAAAAGGCTTTCATAACAGTGGCAAGCAATGCAGACGTATATACATCTGCTATTTTTGCATTGCAAAAATACTTGTTGGGGACACCCAAACCCTTTCAGATCTGCATCGTACCGATGCAGGCTACGCGTTTTTGCAAAACGCTTTTTGGATGCGCCATAGGAGTGCGCAGCCATCACGGAAGCACGATGATTACAGGGTTTGAGGTTCTCCCAGCGCAAGCAGCCCTAGTCGCGGTATCGATATGTACCAAGCCAAAGCGGACCCAGTACCCACAACCAAGGCAATGAAAGCACTCTCGTCACTTTTAATACCGTAAGCACCAGCGTTAAAGCAAACAAGAGGGTCATTGTAATTATTTCGGAACGGTCAGGTTTCTTCTCCATACGCAGATCACCTCGAAAATCCGGTCACATCTGAGAAATAGTATAAAAGTCAGTATGCTTCATCCGGTTCGGTAGGTGCTGCGGTAATATCGCGGTAGAAAGTGGCCCATGCAGCTTCCTCATAGGGGCGTACAAAAAAGAAGCCAATGCTCAATGGAATTGTCAGCAGAAGAACAAGAGAAATCGCCATAGCCTCTGAACCGGTGAAATATTTGAGAACCAGAAAACCCCCGGCATACAGTGGCAACGAACAGAGCAGTTCCCAGCCAATGAAGCTGAAATCCAGACAGAACAGCCGCCATTTGTTGCCATCCATGATCCGCCGGGATTCTGTGATTGCTTCATTTGCAGTCAGCGAAGGATGCTCGGACATGATGTAAGGTGTCATCGCATAGCTATATGTTTTCACGATTCCCGGAATCACCAACAGCAGCGACCAGAGAGCGATGTACAGACCCTGCAGGAATTTCATACAGAAGCCATCCCACAGACGGTCTTTCTGGGAGAACAAGTCCGAGATGGCAGCATCATTTCCATCTACAAGGTTCAGATTAAAATGAGCATATCCCAGTTGAACTGCACCGCCCACGATCAGTTGGAGGATTGCCCACAGACCAATGCCGACAAGCAAAACAGCAAGCAGCCGACCGCCGTTTGGCTGGGCGAACAGGTTAAAATGAATGTCCTTTGCCTGATTGGAATTGGAAACGACACTGTTGGAACTGCTCACAATGGTAGCACCGAGCGCACTGGCGGCAATACCTGTCAGAGCAGCAGTTTTCCATTTTCCGCGCAGAGCATCGAGAGCGAGCATACGATAGTCGGCAGATACTTTCATAAAAGCAACCTCCTGTTTGAAAACGGCAAGGATGTGTGAAAAGGAATATGATATGCCACTTTAATTTAGATACGTTTGAAACGCTGAAAAAATTGCAACATGAATGAAAAAGAGGCTGTTGCACTGGCTTTTATCCGTGTGCAACAGCCCCTTCTTTACTTCAGCAGCTTGTCCAGTTCATCATAAACGGATTTGACGTTCGTGCCGACATTGTAGTTCTTACGCAATCGCAAAGCAGTGCACCCAAGGCGACCAACTGCTTAAAACGGCAGTTTCCTGCGCACACGCTTCTCTGGAATTGCCCGGCACACAAATGTGCCCATGGCAGGCGTGGAAAAAAGATTCCCGCTTACACCTGTTAATCAGTTCTGTACGTTTTAGTATGGGACAGATTTAATAACGCGGAAAATTGTCAAAGCCCACAGGCCGGTATGTGTGTCCAACCTGTGGGTTTTGCTATACTTGTCAACTGATACCAATTAGTATCAGCTGTTTTTCTGAGTTTCGTCCATGATTTTTTTGGCTCGTCCGCGCGTGGTGTCCTCAAAGGTCTCATCTTCGCTGAATCGCAGCCAATAGGGGTCTTCCATCAGGCAGGCGTTAGTGCGTTTGACAATTTCCCACGCATTGTAGTCCGGCAGTCCCATCAATTTCAAAATCTCTTTGCAATCCATCCGATTTTTCGGAAAGATACGCTTCTTTGCCCAAACAACCACATCGACCAATGGAACTTTGCGTTTGTCACCAATGAAAAGGTTCAGGGGCAGATTATACTGCGGCACATCCTCATTTGCGCAAAGAGACTGCCCATCTTCGCTTAGGTGTGCGATTTCTTTTTCATCCATCATCAATTTCAGATAGGCCATTTTATCACCCCATACCATGTTTGGATAGATAGACAAGATGAATCGTGGTTTCGTTCTGCATACATGATCTCCCTCACCACTACCTCTTCCGCCTGCGCTTTCAGCCCGTTCATGTGCGCCACCCAGAGAAGCTGTGCGCGCTCTTTGTCCGGCGCGGGGTACTTGTCAATCGCAAGGGAAGTTGGTTGCACATAGATTGACACCATATTTGCGATATGCAATTCGCAGTTGTTGCCAGCGAATCAAAATGCGATAGGCCGGGAGACCGGTGCCAGGGTTCGACTCCCTGATGCTCCGCAAAAAACGCCGCAGAACGATGAGTTCTGCGGCGTTTTTCATTGCATATTTTACTTTCCCGCCAGCAATACCGCCAGCACAGCCTTCTGGACATGCAGTCGATTTTCTGCCTCGGTGAATATCTCGTCGGCGTGGGCCTCGAAGACGGCAGTAGAGATCTCCTCGCCGCGGTGAGCGGGCAGGCAGTGGAGCACCATGCAGTCCGGCTTTGCGGCTTTCAGGAGGCCGCTGGTGAGCTGGAAGCCTGCAAAGTCCCGCAGACGGCTCTCGCTCTCGGAGGTGCCGGGGGCAGCGGTATTCCAGACAGCCGTCACCACGACATCGGCGTCCTTGACGCCTTCGGCGGGGTCTTCCAGCAGGCGGAACGCACTGCCGTACTTATGGGCGAACATCAGCACATCTGCCGCCGGGCGGTAGCCGTGGGGGCAGACGCAGTCTACCTTCATGCCGGAGAGCAGGCCGCCCACGATGAGGCTGTTGGCCATATTGCTGCCGTCGCCGACGAAGCAGAGCTTCTGGCCCGCCAGCGCACCCCGGCGCTCCCGGATGGTCATGAGGTCGGCCAGCACCTGACAGGGGTGAGCATAGTCCGTCAGGCCATTGATGACGGGGACGCCCGCAAACTCAGCGAACTCTTCCAAATCGCTCTGGCGGTAGGTGCGCCAGACAACACAGTCATAATAACGGCCCAGCACCCGGGCGGTATCCTTGAGCGGCTCGCCGCGGCCGGACTGCAGCTCGGTGGCGGCATTCATGTAGTTGCCGAGGCCGCCCAGCTGGTAGACACCCACCTCGAAGCTGGTGCGGGTACGGGTGGAATTTTTCGAGAACATCAGCGCGACGCTCTTGCCCTTGAGCAGAGGTTCGGTGCCTCCGGCCTTCTGCTGAGCTTTCAGCTCATCGGCCACATCAAGGATGTGGGCTACCTCGTCAGGGGTGAGGTCGCTCATTTTCAGCAGATGCTTCATGCCTGCTCCTCCGTTTTGCTGGGGTCCATCTCCGCGAGGACGCTGCCCAGAATATCCAACGCCATCTCCACATTGTGGGCGGTCAGAGTCAGCGGCGGCAGCAGGCGGAGGCGGGTCTTTGCGGTAAGCACCAGCAGACCCTTTTCGCGGCAGGCGGCCAGCACGTCAGCGGCCTTGATGCCCTCGAGAAACTCGATGCCGACCATCAGGCCGATGCCCGAGAGGCTCCTGACGCGGGGCAGCTTTTCCAGACCGGTGCGCAGCTGGACGGCCCGCTCGTTGACGTTGGCGAGGAAGCTGGCGTCCATCCGATCCACGACGACATTCGCACCGGCGCAGACCACCGGGTTTCCGCCGAACGTGGAGCCGTGGCTGCTGGGTCCCATACCGGCAGCGACTTTCTCATTCATCAGGACAGCGCCAATCGGCAGACCACCGCCCAGACCCTTGGCCAGCGTGACGACGTCGGGCTGGAGGTTGTAGTGCTCGCAGCACAGGAAGGTGCCGGTGCGGCCCACGCCGGTCTGCACCTCGTCCACGATGAGGACGAGGTCTTTTTCGTCGCAGAGGGCGCGGACAGCCTGCACATACTCGGGTTCCAGCGCCACAACACCGCCCTCGCCCTGTACCAGTTCCAGCATGACAGCGCAGGTGTGGCGGTCCACCATCTCGGTCAGGGCGTCGATGTCGCCGGCCTTGACGTACTGGAAGCCCTCGTTGAAGGGGCCGAAGTAGTTGTGGAACACGCCCTGTCCGGTGGCGGTCAGGGTAGCAATGGTACGGCCATGGAAGCTGTTGACCAGCGTGATGACATTGTAGCGGTCAGCACCGTATTTGTCAAAGCTGTACTTGCGGGCGGCCTTGATGGCACCCTCATTGGCCTCTGCGCCCGAGTTGCCGAAGAACACCTTGCTCATACCGGTGCGCTTGCAGAGCTTTTTGGCCAGCTTGCCGCAGGGGGCGGTATAGTAGAGGTTAGAGGTGTGCTGCAGCTTGTGTGCCTGCTCGGAGACGGCCTCGGCCCAGGTCATATCGCAGTAGCCCAGGCTGTTGACGCCGATGCCGCTGGTGAAGTCGAGGTACTTCTGCCCCTCGGGGCCTTCGGCATAGAGGCCGTGGCCCTTCTCGATGGCGATGGGGTTGCGTGCGTAGGTATGCAGGACATACTCGTTGTCCCTCTTGATGACTTTTTCGGAATCCATAATATCTACCTCCTGACGGTGGAGCCACATACTTTTCCTCTTTGCCAAAGGCTCCCCTACAAGGGGAGCTGGCGCGAAGAGCCTGAGAGGTTGTACGAAGGAGAGCCTAGCCGTGAATCACAGCGAGGCTAAACCTCTCCGTCACGGCTGGCGGCGGTCATCGCTGTTGCCTATCGAGGGGAGGCCTTGGCATATCGGAAAGTTTTCTTATCAACTATTATAGGGTACTCCGGCGCATCGCGCAACCCTTATTCGTGATGGCTGCGGCGATAGAAGCGGGTACCGGAGCCACGGTCGGAGAACAGCTCCAGCAGGATGGAGTGCGGCACGCGGCCATCAATGATGACAGCCTCGTGGACGCCCTGATAGATCGCGTCGGCCATGCCGCCGATCTTGGGGATCATGCCGCCCGCGATAATGCCGGCGGACTTGTAGCCCTCGATCTCGGAGACCTCCACCTCGGGGATGAGGGTGGATTCATCTTCCTTATCCCGCAGCAGGCCCGCAATATCAGTCATGGAGACGAGTTTTTCGGCCTTGAGCGCGATAGCGATCTGTGCGGCGGCGGTGTCAGCGTTGACGTTATAAGCCTGGCCCAGGTCGTCCATGCCCACCGTTGCAATAACGGGGATATAGCCGCTGTCCAGCAGGCTGGAGATCAGCGTCGGGTCAACGTGGACGATCTCTCCCACATGGCCCAGCTGAGGGTCAAGCTCGGTGCAGCGGAGCATCTGGCCGTCCATGCCGCAGAGGCCGACGCCGCGGCCCCGCAGCTTTGCCACGAGGTCTTTGTTCACCTTACCGGCCAGCACCTGCTGGACGATCTCCATGGTGGCGTCGTCGGTGACGCGCAGGCCCCCCGCAAAGTGGCTCTCGACGCCCACTTTTTTGAGCATCTCATTGATGGCAGGGCCGCCGCCGTGTACCAGAACCACCCGCACGCCAAGCAGGGTCAGGGTGACAAGGTCGTTCATGACCGCGTTTTTCAGCGTCTCGTTGATCATGGCGTTGCCGCCGTATTTGATGACCATGGTCTTGCCGTGGTACTTCTGGATATAAGGGGTCGCCTCCGAGAAAAGGAGGGCCATTTCTTCGTTTTTCATTGCTGTTCTCCTTCTCAGGTGCGGTAGTCGCCGTTGATTTTCACATAGTCATAGGTCAAATCACAGCCCCATGCCTTGGCGCTGGCGTCACCGGTCCCCATATCCACCTTGACCAGAATATCGTGCTCGGCCAGGACCTTTGCGGCCTCGTCCTCGCTGTAGGGGTGGTAGGCGGCGTTCTCGCAGACGTAGACCTCACCGGCCTTGCTGGACAGCCAGACGCAGACCTTATCGATCGAGAAGTCACCGGGAGTGTAGCCGATGGCGCAGAGGATGCGGCCCCAGTTGGCGTCGCGGCCAAAGACAGCGGCTTTGAAGAGGTTGGAGCAGACCACGCTGCGGCTGACGGCGCGGGCCGTCTTGAGGTCGGGGGCGTGGGTGACTTCGCAGGTGATGAGGTGGGTCGCGCCCTCGCCGTCACCGGCGTGCTCAGCACACATATGCTCGGCGATGGCGGTCAGTGCGGCCACAAAGGCGTCGTAGTCGGCGTTCTCCTCGGTGATCTCCGGGTTTCCCGCAAGGCCGGAGGCCATGATGATCAGGGTATCGTTGGTGGAAGTGTCCAAATCGACGCTCATCTGGTTGTAGGTCCCGGGGACGACGGTCTTGAGGGCCTTTTCCAGCAGGGCGGGGGAGACGGCGGCGTCGGTGGTGTAGAATGCCAGCATGGTGGCCATGTTGGGGGCGATCATGCCGCTGCCCTTGCCGATAGCGCCCACCGTGCAGATCTTGCCGCCCAGCTCAAACTGGATGGCATATTCCTTCTTGTGGGTATCGGTGGTCATGATGGCCGTCGCCGCGTCGGTGCTGCCCTGTGCGTCAGCCGCCAGCTTGGCGGCGGCGGCAGGGATGCCACGGGCAAACGGGTCGATGACCATCGGCTGGCCGATAACGCCGGTAGAAGAGGGCAGGACATCCTTTGCGTCGATGTTCAGCGCCTTGCCCACCAGCTCACAGCATTCCTCCGCCAGTGCCACGCCGTTGGCGGCGCAGGTGTTGGCGTTGCCGCTGTTGACCACGATGGCCTGTGCATAGCCGTCCGTCAGGTGGGCACGGTCTACCTTGATGGGTGCGCCGCAGACCTTGTTGGTGGTGTAAACACCGGCGGCGGCGCAGCGGACGTCGGCCTTGATGAGCGCCAGATCGTACTTTTCACTGTGATTTGCCCGGATGCCGCAATGGACACCGGCTGCTGCAAAACCCTTGGGCGCGCAGATGCCGCCCGCAACTTCTTTATACTGCATCTGAAAATCCCCCTAATTTCAAACCTCTCAGTCTCGCTTCGCTCGACAGCTCCCCTACCGAGGGGAGGTGGCAGCGCGCCAGCGCTGACGGAGAGGTTACTCTAATCCTTCCGTTTCGTTCATTCCCAGCATCAGATTCATGCACTGGATGGCTGCGCCGGAAGAGCCTTTGCCCAGATTGTCGAACAGGGACACCAGCATCATCTGGTCGCCCGCTGCGTTGACGGTCATATACAGCTCCATCCTGTCGCTGCCGGACAGGGCGTTGGAGTACAGACCATTCTCGGGAAGCGGCTCGTTGAGGGCGTGGACGGAAACGGTCGCGCCCTCCTTGTAATAGTCCGCAATGCCTGCGGCCACCACCTCGGCACTGGTGCCAGCCAGCTTGAGGTCCAGCGGAACGAGGACCTGCATTCCGCTGTAATAATCGCACACCACCGGCACAAAGGCAGGGGTGTGGGCGAGGCCGCTGATCTTCTGCATCTCAGGCAGATGCTTATGAGCGAGGCCCAGACCGTAGCTCTTGGGCGCATCCAGCTTGCTGTGAGCCGGACGGTCGGCGCTCTCGTACTCGGCTATCATCTTCTTGCCGCCGCCGGAGTAGCCCGAAATGCCGGTGCAGCTGAACGGATAGTCTGCCGGAGCCAGCCCCAGCTCCACCAGAGGCCGCGCGATGCCGATAAAGCCGCTGGCATAGCAGCCGGGGACCGCCACACGATACGAATTTTTGATCTTCTCTTTCTGGCCCTTCAGCTCCGGGAAGCCGTAGTCCCAGGCCGCGTCGGTGCGGAAGGCCGTGGAGGTATCCAGCACCTTGACGTCCGGGCGGAGCAGAGGCATGACCTCTTTGGAGGCCGCATCGGGCAGGCAGAGGAAGGCAAGGTCGGCGGAATTGATGACCTTCGCCCGCTCGTTCACATCCTTGCGGCCCTCAGCCGAGATGCTCAACAGCTCGATGTCAGGCCGGGCGGCCAGACGGTCGGCAATGCGCAGACCGGTGGTGCCGGAAGAACCGTCGATAAAGACTTTTACGCTCATGCGTTTGCCGCCTCCCATGCGCCGAGCTGGGCGCTTGCCAGCTCGATCTGCTTCTTGACGCTGGCCTCGCTGGGACCGCCGTAGCTGGTGCGGCCCTCGCAGCACTTGATGAGGTCGATGGCGTCGTAGATGTCGTTTTCGAACAGAGCGCTGTAGCCCTTGAACTCATCGAGGGTCAGCTCTTCGAGGGTCTTATCCTTGCTGATGCAGTCGGAGACCATGCAGCCGGTGAGCTTGTAGGCGTCGCGGAAAGGCATCCCCTTCTTGGTCAGATAGTCGGCGCAGTCGGTGGCGTTGATGAAGCCCTTGGCAGCGGCCCGGCGCATATTGGCGGGCAGGGTCTTCATGGTGTCCAGCACCGGGGTCACGGTCTTGAGGCAGAGTTCCAGCGTATCGACGGCGTCGAAGATGGCCTCTTTGTCCTCCTGCATATCCTTGTTGTAAGCGAGAGGGATGCCCTTCATCATGACCAGCAGGGTGTTCAGATCGCCGTAGACGCGGCCCGTCTTGCCGCGGATGAGCTCGGTGACGTCGGGGTTCTTCTTCTGGGGCATGATGGACGAGCCGGTGGTGAAGGCGTCATCCAGCTCGATAAACTTGAACTCCCAGCTGCACCAGAGGATGATCTCTTCGGACAGGCGGGACAGGTGCATCATGCAGATGGAGATGGCGTTTACCAGCTCGATGCAGAAGTCACGGTCGGACACGCCGTCAAGGCTGTTGGGGCAGGGTGCCGCAAAGCCCAGCTTCTCGGCGGTGAACTGACGGTCCAGCGGGTAGGTCGTACCGGCCAGAGCGCCGGAGCCCAGCGGACACTGGGCGTCCATCCGGGCGGTGGCGTCCTCGAAGCGCTGCAGATCGCGCAGCAGCATCCATGCATAGGCCATCAGGGCGTGGCCGAAGGTGATGGGCTGGGCGCGCTGCAGGTGGGTGTAGCCGGGCATGACGGCGGTGGTGTTCTCGGCGGCCTTCCTGCAGATGACCTTGACCAGCTCCACGATGTAAGCCTGCAGGGTGTGGCTGTAGTCCCGCAGAGTCAGGCGGATGTCCAGCGCCACCTGGTCGTTCCGGCTGCGGCCGGTGTGCAGGCGTTTGCCGGCGTCGCCGATGCGAGCGGTGAGGGTCTGCTCCACGAAGGTATGGACGTCCTCGGCGTTGGGGTCGATGGTGAGGGCGCCGGAGGCCAGATCATCCGCGATGGAGGCCAGACCGCTCAGAATATCCTCGCAGTCCTTCTCGGAGATGATGCCCTGCTTTGCCAGCATGGCGGCGTGGACGCCGCTGCCGCGCATATCCTGCGCGATCATCCGCTGGTCGAAGCGGATGGAAGAGTTGAAGTCGTTGACGCGGGAATCGACCGCCTTGGAGAAACGGCCCTTCCAAAGTTGTTCTGCCATTGTTAAATCCCTTTATCTGAAAAAGTGTCTGAATTTCGAGTGCAAGGCCCAGCATTTTATGCATCGTCGAGCCTTTTTGCCCAGCTCAGACCTCACCGGTACGCCAGTGGCTCCCACTCTGGGGGAGCTGGCGAGCGAAGCGAGACTGAGAGGGCTAGAAACGGCAAAGCCGCCGCAGGGGAAAAAAGCTCCCGCGGCGGTGCCGCCAGCAATGATGCCGGTAATTTGAGCCTTCAGCGTGAAAGTGTAAAAAACACGCCAAAGGGGATGGTAAGCAGGTTATTCCTTGACCTCGGGCCAGTTCTTGGACAGCTTTGCGCGCTCCTTGATGGACAGGCCGAAGAGGTTGATGAAGCCGGTAGCATCGGACTGGTCATAGTCCTTATCCACGCCGAAGGAGGCAGTCTGCTCGTCGTACAGGGTGTACGGAGAGGTGACGCCGGCGTTGATCATATTGCCCTTGTAGAGCTTCAGCTTGACATCGCCGGTGACGGTCTTCTCGAGGCTGTCAGCGAAGGCATCCAGCGCCTCACGCAGCGGGGTGAACCACTGGCCGTTGTAGACGATGTCGGCGTACTTCTGAGCCATCTGAGCCTTGAAGTGTGCGCTCTCCTTGTCCAGAGTGATGGTCTCCAGAACATTGATGGCCTTGTACAGGATAGCACCGCCGGGAGTCTCATAGACGCCGCGGCTCTTCATGCCCACCAGACGGTTCTCGACGATGTCCAGCAGGCCGATGCCGTTCTCGCCGCCGACCTTGTTCAGGTACTCGACTAGCTCGACAGCGCCCATCTCCTTGCCGTCAACGGCGGTGGGGATGCCCTTCTCGAAGTGGAGGGTGATGTAGGTCGGGGTGTCGGGAGCCTGCTCGGGGGAAACGCCCAGCTCGAGGAAGCCGGGCTTATTGTACTGCGGCTCGTTGGCGGGGTTCTCGAGGTCGAGACCCTCGTGGCTCAGGTGCCACAGGTTCTTATCCTTGGAGTAGTTGGTCTCACGGTTGATCTTCAGGGGGATGTTGTGTGCCTCGGCGTAGTCGATCTCCTCGTCACGGCTCTCGATGTCCCACTCACGCCAGGGAGCGATGATGGCCATATCGGGGCAGAGAGCTTTCAGCGTCAGCTCGAAACGCACCTGGTCGTTGCCCTTGCCGGTGCAGCCGTGGCAGATGGCGTCTGCGCCTTCCTTGATGGCGATGTCGGCCAGAGCCTTTGCGATGCAGGGACGTGCGAAGCTGGTGCCCAGCAGGTAGTCCTCGTACTTTGCGCCGAACTTCAGGGTGGGGAAGATGTAGTTCTCGACGAAGTCCTTCTTCAGGTCGAGGACGTACAGCTTGGAAGCGCCGGTAGCCTTGGCCTTCTCTTCCAGACCGTCCAGCTCAGTACCCTGACCCACGTCGCCGGAGACAGCGATGACTTCGCAGTTGTTGTAGTTCTCTTTCAGCCAGGGAATGATGATGGAGGTATCCAGACCGCCAGAGTAAGCCAGAACAACTTTCTTAATATCTTCCTTTTTCATGATGATCGCTCCTTTGTTTATTACACTTTTTATACTTTTGTTTGCCGCCCGGGCATCCCTCCCGGGGCGCTCGACGTCTTGTCTTTCTGAGTACGCTTTTATTATACGCCAAGCGGTTTTTCCGTCAATGCAGAAAACCGCCAAACCTTGTGCAGATTTGGCGGTCCTTTTCTGTTATTTTGTATGTTTATGCATTATTTTCTAAATATATACAAATTTTATGCATTCTTAGTTTGTATATGCATGGCCGTATACAGTCCGGTTTATACATTCTGTCCGCCGTCGGCACGGGGTTGACGGCCCCGTTCCGGCACAGCGCGGCGTTCGTGTTTTTTTATTCATTCTTTTTCAACCGTCCACCCGGCGCAGAGGGTCTCTTTCTGGGCCTTCGTCAGCTTTTTGAGGGCAATTTCCCGCCGGAGGGCGGCGGACTTGTCCGCACACGCTTCCAGGTAGGCAAAGCCCAGCGCCGTATGGGTGCGGGTATACTTTGCGCCTTTGCCGCTCTGATGGGCCTTGAGGCGGGCTTCCGGGTCGTTCGTCCAGCCGGTATAGAGCTGGCCGCCCGCGCAGCGCACCATGTAGACGTAAGCTGTCTTTTCCGGCTTCTCAGATGCGGCCATTGTTCTTCAGCACCTGACGGCAGGCAGCGAGGGCCGTCTCCTTGTCCTTGGCCGTGATAAGGAAGCGGCTGGCGTGGCAGAAGCTGATGCCCTCGATGCCGCTTTTCTGCTCGATGACCTCCTGCGGCTGGCCGGCCCAGCTCTGGGGGAAGGGGAGCTTGGGCTTTTTGGTCTTGTGGTCGGTGACGCACTGGGCGCTCCAGCCGCCCCGCTGGCTGGGATAGATGACGAAAAGGGCGTCGGTCTTGTACAGGCCGTTCTTCCAGGGCAGATAGCAGGGCAGCACCACGATGCCGTCTCGGGAATTTTTGTATGCCTGCTGGACCTTCTCGTCGGCGCGGTTGACGGCGTTGGCGCTCTCGATCTGGTTCTCCAGGATCTGCTTTGCCACGGCCACCGCCTTGAAGAAGCAGGCGTCCTGGTCCTCTTTCGAGTCCCACACGGGGTTGAAGAAGCCGATGGCGTCACAGAGGCTGTTCTGCTCGCCGGTATTGTCGTTCAGATCGAGGGGCTGGATGAAGTTCTCATCAATGAGCCGGGCCTGACGCTCGCCTACAAGGCCGGGGCCGAGTACCCGCCACAGCAGGCCGAAGGCCGCGTAAGGGATGCCGTTGGAGCGGGTCTCGCGGGGCTCCTGATGGTGGTCGAACATGCCAAAGCCGATGTCGTACACGATGCCGTCGAAGTCATCCGGCACCACGAAGCCGCGGGTTATTTTAATATCCGGGCGGAGGATCTGGAGCAGGGCAGTTGCGAACACGTCGTCAGCGTGGAACTTGCCTGCGTGGGTAAAGCCGTTTGCGGGTATTTTCATAGGGATTCTCCTCATTCTCTCATGCATTCTGTTGCACACAGTATAGCACATTCCCGGGCGGCGGACAACAAAAAGGAGCCGCCGCATGACGCAGCAGCTCCCATATTCTACAGAAAATTTTCTCAGTGGTTGGCCTGTGCCGCTTCAAATTCTGCCTGCGTCAGGATCTGATAATCCGCAGGGATGTTGAAGAGATTCTGGTCCACAGTGGTGCTCGTGACGCGGTACTCCACGATGGTGCGGCCCTCGGCAGCATCGGTAACGACATACTTGAGGTCATCACCGACCAGGCAGTAGGAAACGGTGGCCGTCTGACCGTTGGCATCGGTGGCAGTGTAGGACAGGGCCTCGCAGTCCTGACCGTTCACATTCACGGTGGTCACGGTGCAGGGGATCTCCTGTGCTTCGCCTTTGTCAGCGGAGACTGCGTCGCTTATGCTCACAGTGGGTACTTCGCCCTTGACGGCCATCTTGGATGCATCGTCCACCAGATAGCCCTGACCGTCTTTCAGGATATAGACCAGACTGCCGGCGTCGCCCATATCCATCTTGATGTAAGCGTTGCCGTTGCTGCGGGCTGCGATCATGGTCTGGGTGGTGCCATCGGGGGCAGTGGTGACGATTTCCTGATACAGCTCTGCGCCGGTGCGCTGTGCGAGCGCGTTGTTGATGCGGGTCTCAACGGAGTCGCCGGGAGCAGCCATGCACACCGGCATCAGCACGGCAGCCATCACTGCAGCCACCAGCAGAGAAGTAAGTTTCTGATACAGCTTCATAGAAAATTCTCCTGTCTTTCAGCTCATTTTGCAAAGGCGTTTTCCTCTTTTGCATTTGCATTATCTTACAACTTTTTCCGGGGCACTGTCAATCATCACATTTGCCCTCATGTCAAAAAACAGCCGCAGAGGCGTTTATTTCTCTCTGCGGCTGCGGTTTGTAAAGTTTTTGTGGAAATCACTTCCGGCCCTTGCGGCTGGTCTTGGTGACGGCACGGGTGGGGGTCTTGGTCACAGCAGTGGTGGGCTTGACCGCCGGGCTGAGGTTGGGCTTCGGGGTCAGAGCCTTGGTGGGCTCGCCCAGAGCCAGCACCTGGGAAAGCGCGGCCTGTGCGGCGGCAGCATCGCCGTCGGTGACGGCCAGAACATCGGAGTAGAACTGCTCCATCTCCTCGCGGGTGGAGAAGGTGGCGACGTACATCTGGTTGCCCATCGCGCCGGAGAGGGCGTCGGGGATGCGGTCCACCATCTTGATGTTCTTCTGGTACTTCTGCATGATCTGCTCATGGCTGTACACGAAGTTCTTGCCGTCGCGGCGGCCGACGAAGGGGCAGTAGTAGTGCTCGCCCACGGGCATATCGGTGCCGCCGAAGGCGATCATGTCGGCCCATATCTTATAGACGTTGGTGGAGCGGGCGAAGTTTATCATATCGGGAGTGAAGCCGCCGCAGGGGCGCATATTGACTTCGAGGGCCACGATCCGGCCCTTTTCGCCCATGCTGGCCTGGTCCTCGGTCATCCGGAAGAACTCAAAGTGGACGAAGCGGCTCTTGACGCCGAAGCTCTTGACGACGGCACGGCCTGCGGCGCGGGTGTCCTCGGGCAGGTCCTTGATGATGTAATAGATGGAGTTGTCGTTGTCGTTCACGATGTCCATGATGGACACGGGGCTGACATTGCCGGCCTCAAAGATGGGGTTGCCGGAGGCGTCGATGATGGCGTCGTAGCTGTTGACCTCGGCGTGGACGAACTCCTCCATGATGTAGGAGACGTCCGGGTGATTCTCGGCCTTGTAGGCGAGGAAGGTCTTCAGCTCTTCGTCATTGGACAGCTTGTGGGTATCGGAAGCGCCCACGCCGTTGTCGGGCTTGACCACCACGGGGTATCCCACCTGCTTGATGAAAGCCTTGCAGCCGTTGAGATCGTCCACCATGTGGTAGCGGGCGGTGGCGATGCCGGCCTTCTGGTAGTACTCCTTCATCTTGCTCTTGTACTTGATGCGGGGCATATCCTCGGTCTGGAAGCCGGAGGTGATGTGGAAGTCGGTGCGCAGGGCAGCGTCCCGCTCCAGCCAGTATTCGTTGTTGGACTCCAGCCAGTCGATACGGCCATACTTGAAGATGAAGAAGGCCACAGCGCGGTAGACTTCGTCGTAATTCTCGAGGCTGCCGACCTTGTAGTACTCGTTCAGGCTGTCCTTCAGCTCCGGCTTCAGCTCATCGTAGGGCTGGTCGCCGATGCCCAGCACGTTCATGCCGTTGTTCTTCAGCTCACGGCAGAACTGCCAGTAGTTCGTCGGGAAGTTCGGGGAGATAAAAATAAAATTCTGCATAATTTCGCGTCTTCTTTCCTTGAATATCCTCTATAACCCTCTCAGTCACCTTCGGTGACAGCTCCCCCAGAGGGGGAGCCTCTGGCGAAGAGAGGAAGCTTTCCGCTATGCCAAAGCCTCCCCTCGTTAGGAGCAACAACGACGACCGCCGCCAGTGGCGGAAACAGGGAGTCGCTGTTGGGGCCGCGGCCAGCAGGATGCGAGGCCCGCACCAAGGGCCGAAGCAGATGCTGGGAGCCGCAACCCGGGCAGTGGCACGCCGTAGGCGTGACGGAGAGGTTTTCTTTCACCCTAAAATATACGGCATGTAATAAACCGTCTGCTTATACCACCAATCCCAGTCGTGCTTGACGTCGCGGCCCCACAGGTCCACCCAGACAGGGATGTTCTTTGCCTCAAAGATGCGCTTGAGCATCCAGGTGGTGTCGGGCTGCTCCCATGCGCCCTGACCGCAGCAGATGACAGCCTTCTGGTTCCGGTACAGCTCCATATAGGGGTGATCCTCCGGGAAGTTGTGCATATAGTCCACGGGAGAGTTCATATACACCAGCTCATCCATGTAGTCGCCGAAGCCGTAGTGGGCGGTGTAGATGCCGCTGAGGGCCAGACAGCCGCAGAAGATGTCGGGCCAGCGGAGGTAAAGGTTGACCGCATGGGTCGCGCCGAGGCTGCAGCCGAAGGCGATGACGCCGGGCAGGTCATCCCAGCCGTTGCGCTCCTTGGACAGATAGCGCAGCTTGGGGACAGCTTCGTCCACGATATAATGCAGCCACTGCTCATACCGGCGGATGCGCCAGTAAGGGTCGCCATTGGTGTCCGACCAGGTCTCCTTGTCCAGCGTGTCGATGGACATGACCATGAGCTGGCCCGACTCGATCCAGGGTGCAAGGGTGTCGGCCATGTGGAAGTCCTCGAAGTCGAAGAAGCGGCCGTCCTGACAGGGGATGTACAGCATGGGCCGTCCCCCGTGTCCGTAGACTTTGCACTCCATCTCCCGGCCCAGCGCCGGGCTGTATTCCTTGAAATACTGCATCTCCATATGCTTTCCTCCTCAGTTTGGTTCAATCAAGCTCGTACATCAGGGTGTGGAACACAAAGGGCAGCTGCTTTTCCCAGCTGGCCTCGCTGTGGTTTCCGCCCGGCACGACGCGGGCCGTCAGGTTGATGCCCCGGGCAAAGATCTTGCTGCACATCTCGCCGAAGCCCTTCCGCATCCCGTCGTGGTTGCCCATCTCTCTGGAGCCGTAATCCATGTAGAGCACGGTACCCGGGGCCAGCTTGCAGCGGCCCACCAGCGCCGTCAGCGCCTCCGGAGCCACCCACAGCGAGGGCGAGAGCGCCGCCGCACGGCCAAACACATCGCTGTACTGCAAAAGAGCGTACAGGCTCATGAGGCCGCCCATGGAGCTGCCGCCGATGAAGGTATGAGCCCGGTCGGGCTCTGTGCGATAGTTGGCGTCGATGTAGGGCTTGAACTCGTGGACGAACCAGTTCAGAGTGTCCTTGCCTTTGCCGTCGAAGTGGCCGTACTGCTTATCGTCGAAGCGGTAGGGCGAATACTCCACCAGACGCTCATTATTGGCACCGGCGTTGCACTCCACCGCCGCCACGATGAGGGGCGTATCGGTGTAGTCCAGATAATCCGCCACGCCCCAGCTTTTGCCGTAGGTGGCGTCCTCGTCGAAAAACACGTTCTGCCCGTCGAACATATACAGCACCGGATACCGCCGGTCCGGGTCAGCCTCGTACATGGTGGGCAGATAGACATAGGCCCGACGCTCTTCTTCGCCGCCCACAGCGGGGTAGCGGATGCTCCACTTCTTTATCATCTTCTCATTCCCTCTCGTTTTTCAGGTGTACTTTAAGTGTATCACCCGCGGCAGAGAATTGCAATCCGCACCGGATACAGCAAACGCCGCCGGGCGTACAGCCGGGCGGCGTTTATAAGCCTTTCGGCTCTTAGTACTTCTTCTCCACAGGGACGATCCAGCCCTTGGTATCGGGGATCTTGCCCCACTGCATACCGGTCATGGTGTCATAGAGCTTCTGGGTGACAGGGCCGATGTTGCCGTCGCCGATGTAGGCGTGCTCACCCTTCCAGACCAGCTCCTTGACGGGGGAGACGACAGCGGCGGTGCCGGTGCCGAAGACCTCTTCCAGCTTGCCGTCGCGGGCAGCCTGCATGATGTCGGCGATGGCCAGCTTGCCCTCGACGACCTCATAGCCCCAGTCCTTCAGCAGCTCGATGCAGCTGCGGCGGGTGACGCCGGGCAGGACGGTGCCGACGGTGGCGGCGGTGTAGACCTTGCCGTCGATCTTGAACATGATGTTCATGCTGCCGACTTCCTCGACGTACTTCTTCTCGACGCCGTCCAGCCACAGCACCTGAGCGTAGCCCTGCTCCTCAGCCAGCTCGCCGGCCTTGATGGAAGCAGCGTAGTTGCCGCCGCACTTGGTGAAGCCGGTCAGACCGGGAGCGGCACGGATGTACTCGTCTTCGACGTAGATGCGCACGGGGTTGATGCCCTCGGCGTAGTAAGCGCCCGACGGAGCGCAGATGATGCAGAAGATGTAGTGCTTGGAAGCGTGGACGCCCAGACCCACATCGTTTGCGAACACGAAGGGACGGATATACAGGGAAGCGCCGTCAGAGTGAGGCACCCAGTCACGTTCCACATCCACCAGAGCCTCGACGGCCTGGATGTAATCCTCAACAGGGATCTTGGGGATGCACAGACGGTCAGCAGAGTCCTGCATACGCTTTGCGTTGCACTCGGGGCGGAACAGCTGGATGGTATCATCCGCAGTGCGGTAAGCCTTCATGCCCTCGAAGATCTCCTGTGCATAGTGGAACACAACAGTAGCGGGGTCCAGCTGGAAGGGTGCGTAGGGGACGATGCGGGCGTCATGCCAGCCCTCGCCCTCGGTGTAGTCCATAACGAACATATGGTCGGTGAACTTCTTGCCAAAACCCAGCTTAGACTCGTCCTGCGGCTTTTCCTTCGGGCAGGTAGTACGAGTGATCTTGATGTCCAACATGATAAATTTCCCTCTTTTCTGATCTCACACAGCGCCGCGCGGGCTGCACGCCCTGCGCCAAATATGCCGAATGTTGTTTTCTATTATAATGCCGTGAAACGGATTTGCAAGCAACCGAAAAATGTTTCATCTTTGGGGCAGTCAAGTTGCCACAAATTATGACCTTATCGGTGTTCAAAAGCAGAAAAACATGGTACAATAGAGTATATATGTAGATTTTTCGCCAAAAGGAGCTTGCGTTATGATACAGGGTGTTATTTTTGATATGGACGGGCTGATGTTCGACACCGAGCGCATCTGGAACATCTGCTGGGAGCCGGCACTGGCAAAATTCGGCCTGCCCTGCAAGGATGGCCTCTCGCAGGCTGCCCGCGGCACCACCAAGGCCGGCAGCTGCGATGTGCTGCGGCGCTTCTACGGTGAGGACTGCCCCGCCATGGGCATCGTGGAGGAGCTGTACCGGCTGGCCTATGAAGCCTTCAACAAGCCTGTCCCCAAAATGCCCGGCCTCGACGAGCTTCTGGCCTGGCTGGACGAACATCACATCCCCATGGCGGTGGCGTCTTCCAGCCCCATGACCGTCATCGAGGGACATCTGAAACACTGGGGCCTCGGCCATTACTTCAAGGCCGTCATCTCGGGCGAGCATCTGACCCGCTCCAAGCCCGCGCCGGACATCTTCCTGCTGGCGGCGCAGAAACTCGGCACCGAGCCTGCAAAGACGATGGTGCTCGAGGACAGCTACAACGGCGTCCGGGCCGGCGCGGCAGGGGGCTTTGTCACCGTGATGGTCCCCGACCTCTCGCCCGCCACCGACGAGATGCGCAGGATCTATACCTGCGAGTGTGCTTCGCTCCACGAGGTGCGCAGAAAGCTCGAAGGCGGAGAACTATGAGCCGCGGCAGACCCGCACCACTTCTGAAATTTCAACATATCATCTGACAAATATCAATAAACCCCGTCATAACTCGGCTTGATCTCTCAGCCGTTTCCAAACTTGAAGCGCTCTCTGAAATACATTATAATAGTGGGGAAACGACTGATTTCCTGCGCTATGAATGGAGTTTGCATCATGAAGAATGATTCTTCCCGGTTCGGGCATATCATCCAGCTTTTCACCGTCCTTCTCACAGCCATCCTGATCAGCCTGTTTTTCGCTGCCCTCGTGCTGGTGGGCAAGATACAGGGTACGGCCCGCGTCGTCAACTACGCCGGCCTCGTTCGCGGCAAGACCCAGCGCATCGTCAAGCTCGAAATTTCCGGCACGCCGGAAGATGATCTCCTCGGCGATGTGGCCTCCTACATCGAAGGCCTCCGCTTCGGCAGCAGCGAGCTGGACCTGGTGCGGCTGGACGACGCGGATTTTCAGGCCAAGATGACCGCTCTTTCCAGCGAATTCGACGACCTGAGAAACGAGCTCATCCTTGTCCGTCAGCGCGGCTACACCGAGACAGCCATCATCGCCAAGAGCGAGCATTTCTTCCAGACCTGCGACGAGGCCACCAACCTGGCCGAGGTCTATTCCCAGAAGCGGGCCACGGCCCTCGACTTTCTGGAAAAAGTCGTCCTCGCGGACATCGTGGGGCTGCTGCTTTTGTTCGGTTATCAGATCTTCAAGGCCCTGCGGTACGCGGCCATGAACCGCATTCTGCAGCGCAAAGTCTACCTCGATGAGGCCACCGGCCTGCCCAACAAGAACAAGTGCGAAGAGCTCCTGGACGCGCCCGACCCGCCGGACGGGAACACGGCGCTCTGCGTCTTTGACCTCAACAACCTGCGCACCGTCAACAATAACCTCGGCCACGACAAGGGCGACGAGTACATCCGCTCCTTTGCCGAACAGCTGCGTCTGGCCGTGCCATCCCAGCACTTCGTGGGCCGCGACGGCGGCGACGAGTTCATCGCTATCCTCTACGGCGTGGACTGGGACGGCGCACAGGATGTGCTGCGCAGCATCCGGGCACAAACGGCAGAGTATTCCCGCCAGCACCCCGAGATGCCCCTGAGCTATGCGGCAGGCTGCGCCATCGCCAGCGACTTCGAGGGCAGCACCCTGCGGGAGCTGTTCCGCCACGCCGACAAGAATATGTATGTGGACAAAAACCGTGCAAATCGCGAGGAGGCCGAGGCCCGGAAACTGCAGAACCAGCAGCTTCTGCAGTGGGTCAACGCCCATGGGTATCAGTTCTCGAACTGCCTCTACTGCGACGCCCTGCTGGACCAGTACCGCGTCCTGCGCACCTCATCGGGCTTCTTCCTTGCTGACAACGGCAGCTATTCGGGTGCAGTGGAGCAGATCGTGGACGAGTACGCCGCCTCCGCCACCCGCAAGACGATGCGGGAAGCGTTGCAGCTGAGCACGCTGTCTGCTGCCCTCAGTGCTGAGCACCCCAAGCAGGAGCTTGAGCTGGATTTTGAGACCGACGGCGTGACCCAGCGCGGGCGGCTGACCCTCCTGTTCTGCGACGCCGACCTCCATGGGCGGCTGCACCACTTCCTCGTGGGCTTCGAGTATTTCCGGGACAAGAGCACCGCCTTCGACGAGCGCCAGCCCCTGACCCAGTATTACGAGCAGATGAAGCACTCCCTGCTGGAAAACGACAACTATGTGGATGCCCTCATCGACGCAAACGACGCCCTGTTCACTGTGGACCTGACCCACGGCCAGCTCGAGCAGATCTTCTACCGGACTACCGCGCTGCGGCAGTTCGATCTGCAGATGACGCTGCCCTGCTCCTACGACGACTACTGCGCCCAGCGCCGTCACTTCGTCACTCCTGAGACGCTGGAAAACTACCGCATCGTGGACACGGCGTCAAAACTGCTGGAGCGCTTCCACTCGGGCTTCAAGCACGTGACAGTGGAGTACCGGGAGCAGACCTCCTGCGGCGAGCCGGTCTGGCTCCAGAAGACCGTCCTCATGGCGCAGGATACCGTCTTTGATGCGGCCTCCGGGCGGGAGATGCCGGTCATCCACGGGATCATCCTCTTCCGGGATACCTCCATCTTCCATGCACAGGAGCAGGCCGAGAATCAGCGCCTGCAAGAAGCTTTTGAAGAAGCCGACTCGGCCAGCAAAGCCAAGACCGCCTTCATGAACCGGATGAGCCACGACATCCGCACCCCCATCAACGGCATTCTCGGTATGCTGGACATCCTCCGCTCCAACCGGGACGATGCCCGGAAGGTGGACATCTGCCTTGATAAAATAGACCTCTCCGCTCACCATCTTCTGGCACTGGTCAACGACGTGCTGGACATGAGCAAACTGGAAGCCGGGCAGATGGTGATGGAACAGGAGCCCTTTGACATCGAGGTGCTGCTGCACGACGTCTCGTCGCTGGTGGAGGCACAGATAGAAAAGGACGGCCTGACCCACCGCCGCCACCGGGAAAATATCCAGCACACCGCCCTCGTGGGCAGCTCTCTCAAGCTGCGGCAGATCATGGTGAACCTGTTCAGCAACGCCATCAAGTACAATAAGCCCGGCGGGTCCATCGACACCTACGCCAGGGAGCTCTCCTGCGACGGCACCACCGTGTGGTACGAGTTCCGCATCACGGACACCGGCATCGGCATGAGCCGGGATTTCCTGGAGAACCAGCTGTTCAAGCCCTTTACCCAGGAGTCCGCCGACGCCCGCACCCAGTACAGGGGTACCGGCCTCGGGATGTCCATCGTCAAGGAGCTGGTCAGCCAGATGGGCGGCAGCATCTCTGCCGAGAGCCAGCTGGGGGAGGGGACTGCCTTCACCTTCCAGCTGCCCTTCCTGCTGGACAAGAACGCCGCCGCAAAGCCCCAGCTCAAGCCCACCGACAACGGGCGGCTGGACGGGATGCACATCCTGCTGGTGGAGGACAACGACATCAACATGGAAGTGGCCGAGTTCCAGCTCACCAGTCAGGGCGCAGCGGTGGACAAGGCATGGAACGGCAGGGAAGCCGTGGAGCGCTTTGCCGCCAGTGCGCCGGGCGGGTATCAGGCCATCCTCATGGATGTGATGATGCCGGTGATGGACGGCTTCGAGGCGTCCCGGGCCATCCGCGCCCTCGACCGGCCCGACGCCGCCACCGTTCCCATCCTCGCCATGACGGCACAGGCCTCCGACGAGTGCGCCCAGTCCTGCCATCAGGTCGGTATGAATGGCCGTCTCGTCAAGCCTCTGGACGCCAAAAAGCTGGCAAAGAGCATCCGGGAGGCTGTACAAAACAAGCAGTAAAGGAGACGTTCTCATGAAAATCGCAGTCCCGTTCGAAGACGGTCAGGTGTTCCAGCACTTTGGCCGCTCCGCACAGTTCAAGTTCTATGAGGCCGAAAACGGCCAGCTCCTGCGCACCGAGGTCATCCCGGCGAATGGTCAGGGCCACGGCGCACTGGCGGGCTTTCTCGTACAGCATGGCGCAGATGTCGTGCTCTGCGGCGGCATCGGCACCGGTGCGCAGGTAGCACTGATGCAGGCAGGCATCCAGCTGTTCGGCGGCCTTTCCGGCGCCGCAGACGCCGCTGTGGCCGACTATCTGGCCGGAAAGCTGGTCTTCGACCCGGACATCCACTGCACCCACCACGACCACGACGAGGGCCACAGCTGCGGCTCCCACTGCGGGGGCGGGTGCCACTGATATTCCCGATACTCCATCAGCATCTGCTACAATGTCCCGGCAGCTTATGGCACAGACCGTGAAGCTTCTGCAGGAAAAGGGGTTGGCCGAATCGTCTGTGAATCTTGGCAGGGTGCGTCCGGGTGGCGCACCCTGTTTTTGTTTTGCCTTATTTTCCCTTGTTCCGCAGTTCTTTTTTCGTTGCCCACAGACTGTAAGTGCAGGCGATCACCTCGGACACCCAGAACGCAAACCACGCTTTTTCGATCCAAAATATCCAACGCACTCATGACGCAGTCATCTCTTCTAGCCCGTAGAGAATTCTTTCGAACGTCACCTCATTACAAATCCGCCCCCATACGCTCGTTTTGTGATTTTGAACAAAGAGCCTCCCCCAAAAACCATCAAAAGGTAGAATTGCACAAAACCTCTTTACAAAGTTGTCGAGTTTTGCTATAGTTCACTTAGCGAACAACTGAACAATCGAGTTGATATTCTCCCGCTGGTCATCAACATTGGTAAGAAGAGGCAGCTGCGCTTAAGCTGTCCTTGACGATAGAAAAAGGAGGCAATTCTATGAAGATCACAAAGGTCGAGGTGTTCCGCCTGCCGACTGCAAACAGCAAGCAAAACAGCCCCATCGGATGCCGGATCCATACGGACGTCGGCATCTGTGGTGACGGTGAAGCCGGCATGGCCTACGGCGTTGGTGGTTCCGGCGCATTTGGCATGGTCTGCGATCTGGCAGAGCTGATCATCGGTATGGATCCGCTTCGCACTGAGTTCATCTGGGAGACCATGTACAAGCGGACGTTCTGGGGCCAGAACGGCGGCCCGGTCGTCTTCTCCGGCATCGCAGCCATCGATGTAGCTCTGTGGGACATCAAAGGCAAGTATTTCAATGTTCCCTGCTACCAGCTGCTGGGCGGCAAGGTTCGCGATAAGCTCCGCACCTACGCAAGCCAGCTGCAGTTTGGCTGGGGCCAGGTGGGTGTTTCCGAACACCTGTGGGCTGTAACCCCCGCGGATTACGCACACAACGTCAAGCTGGCACTGGACGAAGGCTTTGACGCGATCAAGATCGATTTCTTTGATCGTGATGAAGAAGGCAAGCCCCTCAACTTCCTGGATACCACCGGCCTGCTGACTCCAAAACAGCTGAAGATGGTAGAATCCCGCATGAAGGCCGCCCGTGAAGCCGCCGGCGACGATGTGGACATCATCATGGAGAACCACTCCTACCCGGATGCGCTGGGAGCTGTGCAGCTGGCAAAGCTGGCAGAAAAGTATAACATCATGGCCTTTGAGGAGCCCAACACGCCCACCACCCAGACCGTTGAATACATTGCCAAGTACAGCTCCGTGCCCATCGCAAACGGCGAGCGTCTGTACTCTCGCTGGCAATATGCAGAGTATTTCAAGAAGAACCTGCTTCAGCTGGCTCAGCCCGATATCGGCAACTGCGGCGGCATCACCGAGGTCAAGAAGATCTCCGATATGGCCCATGCTTACGATGTGGGCATCCAGGTCCACTGCGCGGGCAGCCCGCTGACCACCAATGCAGCCCTGCATCTTGAGTGCACCCTGCCTAACTTCCTGATCCACGAGCACCATACCTGCAACCGCATGGATACCTCTGTGGGCTTGACCAAGTACAACCTGCAGCCGGAAAACGGCTACTTCACTGTTCCCGATCTGCCCGGCATCGGCAATGAGTTCCTGCAGGAAGCCATTGACCGCGCAACGCTGTACAAGGTGATCGAGTAATCGGTCGCTCAATCATACTAAAAAGAAAAGGAGCTGTCACCATGGCGATTCACGTTGTAAAAGAACCCGTCCCAAAACCAGGTACTCTTGGTAGAACCGAACTCTATGCACTGGCCATCGGTCAGGTCATCGGTGCAGGCGTCATCACTCTGATCGTCCCTGCCATCAAAATGACTGGTTACTCCGCATGGCTGGCGTATTTCGTGGCGATCCTGATGGGATTTGTCATGATCCTTCCTTTCGTTTTCATCTCTTCCACCCTGCGTCTGGGCGGCGGCAACTACTCCATGCTGTGCGATCTGTCCAGTCCGCGGACATCCGGTGTTTTCGCCTACATGTACCTCACCCAGTGCCTGTCGCTCTCTCTGTTCGGTGCATCCGCTGCCGCTTACCTGGGCGACATCATCCCAGCGCTGAACTCCCATTGGGCAAGGGTCATTGTCGGCGTTACATTGCTGACCTTCTTCTACGTCGTCAACCTGATGGGCGTTGACATCATGGCAAAAGCACAAAAAATGATGACCTGGCTTCTGATCGCAGCCCTCATCCTCTTTGCGATCGTCGGCATCTTCAAGATGAAGCTGCCCATCTTCGATTTCAGCGACCCCAGCTTTGCCATCAATGGCTGGGGCATCACTTTCAACAACGGCCAGATCAGCGGCGGCTTCCTCGGTGCAGTCCTGCTGTTCGTCTACTCCACCCAGGGCTACTACATGACCACTGCTTATGGCCGTGACTCCAAGAATGCCCGCAAGGATATTCCCTTTGTCCTGCTGCTCTGCGTGCCCACCCTGTGCATCCTGTACGTTGGCGTTGCCATGGCAGGCGTTGGCGTAATGAGCGTGGAAGAGTACGGCAACTCCACTACCCTGGTATTCGCTGCTCAGCGCATCTTCCCCACCTGGCTGTTCTACTTCTTCATCATCGGCGGCCCCATCATGGCTCTGCTTTCCACCCTGAACTCCAGCTTTGCCTACAACTCCATCACCATCGGTCAGTCCTGTGATGATGGCTGGCTGCCCAAGAGCTTCGGCAAGAAAAACAAGAGCGGTGCCCGCCCCTACATCCTGACCTTCATGTATGTCGTCGGCATCATCCCCATCGTCTTTGGTCTGTCCATCACCACCATCACCAATATGGTCCAGCTGATCACCTCTGCATTCGCCATCCTGAATTTCACAGCTGAGATCAAGATGCCCAAAAAATATCCCGATGCCTGGAAGCAGTCTCGCTACCATGTGCCCGATGGCTTGTACTACACCATCTGCTGTGTTTCTCTGGCGCTGTTCCTGGTCGTTCTGTGGAAGAGCCTGCTCTCCATGAACATCGGCCTGGCTGTCATCAATGTTGTGGTCATCGTCATCGCCGGCCTCATCGGCTTCTGGCGCTCCAAGACGGGCAACATCGAGATCCACACGTCCGTATGGGCTGAGGATTACCAGGAAGCCTCAGAATCCTGAGTTCTTCTCTTTTACACTTTGTCACTTTTTCCCATCATACCATCTTCCTTAAATCTTATCCGCACCCTCCCAAACAACAGAGGGTGCGGATAAGGGGTGGAAGAGGCTTTTAATCCAGAACCTTTCGGAGCCAAAACTCCGACGGAATAAGTTTAAATCACAACACCATTAGAATGGAGGTTCCACGTATGAAAATCACGAGTGTCGAATGTTATCTGGGCACTGGCGCGATCGGCGGCTTTGTTACCATGAAGATCAACACCGATTCCGGCATTTATGGCTGGGGCGAGGCGGGCCTGGCTTACGGCAAGTCTGCAGAAGCTGCATTTGGCCAGTGCCAGGATTTTGGCAAACTGATCCTCGGTATGGATCCGTTCAACACAGAGGAGATTTGGGAGCACCTGCATCGCCACACCTTCTGGGGTATGGGCGGCGGCGTCGTTATTACCTCCGCCATGGCTGCCATCGATATCGCCTGCTGGGATATCAAGGGTAAGGCTCTCGGTGTCCCCGTTTACAAGCTGCTGGGCGGCAAGACCAACGATAAGCTCCGCGCATACGCTTCTCAGCTGCAGTTCGGCTGGCGAAAGGATATTGAGGCCAAGGACGGCCTGACTTTGCTGTATGACCCGAAGGATTACTACCGTGTCGTCAAAGAAGCGGTTGACGAGGGTTACGACGCGGTCAAGATCGACCCGGTTTTTGCTCCCACCGAGCCTGCCCCCATAGGCGATGTCATGGCCACCCAGGGCACCCAGATCCGTGGCTGCTACCGCGAGCATGACCTGAAGCGTTCTGTTGAGCGCATCGCAGCAGCCCGCGAGGCTGGCGGCCCCGACATGGACATCATCGTTGAGATCCACTCCCTGCTGGATGCCAACACCTCCGCAGAACTGGGCAAGGCCCTGGAGCCCTACCGCATCATGTACTACGAAGAGCCCACGATGCCCTGCAACGCCGATATGTTCAAGCATATCAAAGAGAAGTCCGGCCTGCCGCTGGCAACGGGCGAGCGCAGCTACACCCGCTGGGGCTTCCGTCAGTTCTTTGAGGATCGCACTCTCAACGTCATCCAGCCCGATCTGGCCAACACCGGCGGCATCACCGAGACCAAGAAGATCTGCGATATGGCGCAGGTTTACGACATCGGCGTCCAGATCCATGTCTGCGGCGGCCCCATCGCTACCGCTGCTGCTCTGCAGCTGGAAGCAACCATTCCCAACTTTGTCATCCACGAAGAGCACGACGCCAATCTGACCAGTGCCTTTGTGAAGGGCGGAAAATATTACTACGCTCCCAAGGACGGCTACTACACCGTTCCCGAGCTGCCCGGCATCGGTCAGGAAATGAGCGAGTTCTACATTGCCAACGCAAAGAAGGTCGTAATCGAATAACCTTTCTCCTCATTCTCACCACAATCCATTATTTGGGAAGGAGCATCTATTATGAAAATCACGAGTGTTGAGTGTTATCTGGGCCAGTTCATCACTATGAAGATCAACACTGACGAAGGCATTTACGGCTGGGGCGAAGCCGGTTTGGCTTACGGCAACAGCTTTGAGGCAGCATTTGGTCAGTGCCAGGATTTTGCCAAGCTGATCATCGGCATGGACCCGTTTGATACGGAGAAAATCTGGGATCACCTGCATCGCCACACTTTCTGGGGCATGGGCGGCGGTGTTGTCATCACCTCTGCTATGGCTGCCATCGATACCGCCTGCTGGGATATCAAAGGCAAAGCCCTCGGCGTTCCCGTCTACAAGCTGCTGGGCGGCAAGACCAATCCGAAGCTCCGCGCATACGCTTCTCAGCTGCAGTTCGGCTGGAGCGACCTGATCCAGAAAGATAACAAGGGCGAGGCTATCGGCCTGCTGTTCGACCCGAAAGATTACTACGAAGTGACCAAAAACGCCCTCCGCGACGGCTACGATGCCATCAAGGTAGACCCCGTCTTTGCTCCCACCGATCCCGACACCCCGCTCGAAAAGATCTGGGGCAGCCAGGGCACTCAGATTCGCGGCTGCTATCGTCAGCACGACCTGCAGCGCTCGGTAGAGCGCATTGCAGCCTGCCGTGAGGCCGGCGGCCCCGATATGGACATCATCGTTGAAATCCACTCTCTGCTGGACGCCAACACCGCCGCCGAGCTGGGCAAGGCTTTGGAGCCGCTGCACATCATGTACTTTGAGGAACCCACCAGCCCCGAGAACCCCAGCAACTTCCGCCACATCAAGCAGAAATGCGACCTGCCTCTGGCAACGGGTGAGCGCAGCTACACTCGTTGGGGCTTCCGGCAGTTCTTCGAGGACCGCACCCTGTCCGTGATCCAGCCTGATCTGTGCAACACCGGCGGCATCACCGAAACCAAGAAGATCTGTGATATGGCTCAGGTCTACGATATGGGCGTTCAGATCCATGTCTGCGGCGGCCCCATCGCTACCGCCGCTGCTCTGCAGGTCGAAGCCGCGATCCCCAACTTCACCATCCATGAGGAGCACGACGCAAACCTGAAGAACATCTTCATCCAGGCCGGCAAGTACTATTACAAACCTGAGAACGGTTACTACACCGTGCCCGATCTGCCCGGTATCGGCCAGGAAATGACCGACGAGTTCCTGGCAACCTGCCGCAAGGTCGTCATTGGCGGCTAAACCCGTCTCCAACGCCCCAACGCAAAGATAAAATACAGATCCACCAAGTCAGTCATTGGTCATAATCTCTAAACAACGGAAAATGCTGCACAGGGCGTTGCCTTGTGCAGCATTTTTTATTTATGAAAAAACTATTCATTTTACAAATTTCACTTTAAGTTCTTAGCTTGACGTCCACCCCCAAAAAACTTATACTTAGATTGTGAATGGAAAAAGTTGCATTCACAAAATCCGGCAATTAGTTTCGGGAATTATTTCGCCTGAGGAATATGGTTTTGGATTCTTTGGGACATAAAACGCGAAGCGGAAATGGAGAATAATCATGGCATTACAGAAACTCCGCAGCCCAAAGATCCGGCGGCTGTCCGTGGTGGACCAGGTCAGCGACTCTATCAAGCAGAGCCTGCTGGACCAGGTCTGGAAAGAGGGGGACAAGCTTCCGTCCGAAGGAGAACTTGCGGAATATTATGGCGTCAACCGCCTAAGCGTGCGGATGGCCTTGCAAAAACTCAGCACGCTGGGCCTCATTGAGACGCGCGTGGGCGAAGGCTCCTTTGTAGCTCACTTTTCCGTCCAGCCCATTTTCAGTGAATTGGCTCCTCTGTACGACAACAAGGAAGGCCGTCGGGATGTGGAGCAGCTGCGCAACCTGCTGGAAGGGGAGTGCACCAACATTGCCATTATCTCTTCCACAGAAGAGGACCGCCAGAAGCTGAAAGATCGTCTGGATGAATACAACCGCCTGGAAGCGATCTACAACGACGACATTGAAAACCAACAGAAGCTCCATGATGTGGTCCAGGCCGACTTTGCGTTCCATTATGAGATCATCTGCATGAGCCACAACAAGCTTTATATGGATATTTACATGATGGTGCAGCAGCTCATTTCCTCCCACATCCGGCACCTGATTTATACCCGCGTCCATCGCCGTAAAGCGGCCGGGCTTTCACTGGGAAGCATGGATGCAATAACAGAAGCTTCGCATGAGGCAATCTACCAGAGCATCATCAATGGTGACGCAGAAGCGGCCCGCAACGCTCGGGAACAGATACTGGGTATCGTCCCCGCCCACGGCTTGGATTACTTTGAGGACTATGTAGACCCGAAAGATATTCATCTGTAAAAACCTTCTCAGTCCCATAGGCGCAACGTCTGCGTACGCTAACGCCCATCGAATGCGAACGGCTCAACGGCTTCCCGGATGATTGGACAGCCGGGATGCCGGAACGACTGCGCTATTTTACCATATGGGGAATGCGCTTGTCGTTCCTCTGGTCAAGGCCATGGGCAAGCGGATCAGCGCACTGGCCGAGGACGAGCAGCGCAGTTGATGGGCGTTTCTCTTGGGTTTCCAAAGGGGTGCGGGTCGCCAGTGGCGACCCGCACCCCTTTGGCACACGACTTTGCCTGCAAAGTCTAGTGTGTTACACCTTGGTTCCGGCTGACGCAGAAAAAGGGCTGTGAGCAAATGCGGCAAGCGCCTGTTCTGCGGCAGAAGGATGCGCGGATGGGCGTGGCAATTGACGGTCTCCGTCCACCGTGACGGTGGCAGAGTTCCTGATGGACTGGCTGCCCAAGCAGCAGAAGCGCACCCTCTCCGGCACTACCCTCCATGAAGTCCACCAACTGCTGCACAATTCCTTTCTGCTGGCGGTGGAGTGGGACATCCTCATCAAAAGCCCCGTCCCGGTGGAAGCGCCCAAAAAGACCACCCAAGAGCGCAGCATCTGGGAGGTGGACGAGATGCGGGCAGCACTGGACAGCATGGAGGACCCCATCCTGCATCTGGCGGTGCATCTGACGCTGGTGGGTGCGCTGCGGGAAGGGGAGGTGGCAGGTCTGACCCCGGAGGACATCGACTTTGATGCTGCCAACGGTATGGGCACCTTCACCGTCAACCGTTCCATGCAGCGGGTGCAGAAGGACACCAAGCCCGACACCCCCAGCCCGCAGGCTGTACCCGCCGCAGGCGAACCCACCATCTCCATGACGGCTCTTTTGGAGTTGCTCAAGGATGCCGACCCGGAAATGAAGGCAAAGCTCCGCCTGGCACTGCTCACCTGATGCAAAAAAGGGCACTGATTGCAATGCAATACAGCGCCCTACATAATCGGACATGGATAACACCGACCGTGCAAAAACCGTGCAGAAACCGTGCACTCATGGCTTACAAAACAAAAAAGCCATGAAATCTTTCGATTTCACGGCATTTTCTGGTGCAGTAAAGCAATCCAAATCCGAACCATTTCCCTTTGATGCGGCTTCTGCCGCTTCTCCAAAAGTCACGGTCTGTGTTCCTTCTTTATAGTTGAAGGTTATCAAAACCTTATCATCGTACAGATAAATCGCATTGATGAAGGTATCCACCAGCGCCTGCCGCTGGTCTTTCAGGCTCATGTCCAGTTTACGGAACCGCAGCAGCCAGAACCGGATGAACTCCTCCGTGACCTTGGGCTTTGCCAGCTTCTCTTCTGCAATGCGGGCTTCAAGCTCACGCTTGGTTTCTTCCAGCTGCTCCAGCCGCTCCTTGGTGGAGCTGGTCAGGATACCGGCCTGAATCGCATTGAGCATATTCTGGATACCAGATTCAGCATCCCGAAGCTGTTTCTCATAGAGGGGAATGTTGGTGTTCTCCTTGTTTTGCAGTTCCATCACCTTGGCGATGATAGATTCCATGGCGGCATCGTCTTTGACAAGCTGCATCGTCTGGTTGACCACCAGATCTTCCAGCCACTGTTTACGGACGGTCTTTTTCTTGCAGCCCTTGTGCTTTTTGGCAGTGGCACATTTATAGTAGCGGTGGACTTCACCCGTCCGGCTCGTGCCGCTTTCGCCAAACATCAACGCCCCACAGTAGCCGCAGAACAGCTTGGTGGTGAGCAGGTACTCATCCTCTGCCTTTCTACGGGCAGGGGCTTTCTTGTTTTTGGCGATTTTCTCCTGTACATCCTCAAACAGTTCCAGCGGAATGATGGGCGGGATAGCATCCGGTACGACCACATCCCGGAATTTCAGTTCTCCGATGTACCGCCGGTTTTTGAGCATATGTTCGACGCTGTTATAGGTAAACGCACCGCCCACCGGGTTCTTGATGCCGTTTTCGTTCAGCCAGTCCCGGATCTCCTTCATGGTGGAGCCTTCATTGTACTTCTTGAACGATTCCAGCACAAAAGGCGAGGTGAGAGGGTCAATATGGAACTTCCGTTCCGAATCCAGCGTGTAACCAAAGGTTCCACGACCACCGTTGCAGCGTCCTTTCAGGATGTTCTCGGTCTGTCCACGCACGACCTTCTCGGCAAGGTCAGCGGAATAATACTCGGCATAACCTTCCAGCACCGATTCCAGAATGATGCCCTCCGGCCCCTCGGAGATGATCTCGGTGGCAGACATGAGCTTGACACCATTCTTCTTCAGCTGGGTCTTGTACCGGGCACTGTCGTAGCGGTTCCGGGCAAAACGGTCAAGCTTCCAGACCAGCACAATGTCAAACAGCTTTTTGTCGCTGTCTTTTATCATCTGCTGAAACTCCGGGCGGTTGTCCGTTTTGGCAGAGATGGCACGGTCAATGTAGTGCTTGACGATGGTGATGCCATTCTTTTCCGCATAGGCAGTGCATTCACGAATCTGGCCTTCAATGGATTCTTCGCGCTGGTTATCCGATGAATAGCGGGCATAGATCACGGCGGTCATGGCAAGCACCTCTCTTTTATGCATCAATGGACGGTAGAGTGTTCATTTCAAAGCAATGTTTCGTATAATGTATATACCATACTTTTCATCCTATTGCAATAGGTTTATAGAATGTCATTTTTATGATGGACTCCTGTACAAATTTCGGCTGAACGGTATTCAAAAAGGATGTTCTATCCCATGACAGAGCATCCTTTTGAAACAGCTTTCTCTTATTATAGCTTTAAATCGTCCAATTCTGACTTGCTGATTGCAAATCAACCATGTGCGCATACAATCCGTTCCGAGCATAAAGCTCATCCGGTCTGCCTTGCTCCGCTACGATGCCATCCTTCAGCACAACAACCTTGTCTGCACCTGCCACGGTACGCATCCGGTGAGCGATGATGAGAACGGTCTTGTTTTTGATGAGGCGGGACAGAGCCTCCTGAATCGCCGTTTCGTTCTCAACATCCAGACTTGCGGTGGCCTCGTCCAGCAGAATGATGGGCGCATCCTTCAGAAAAGCACGGGCGATGGAAATGCGCTGACGCTCACCGCCGGAAAGAGCGCAGCCATTCTCGCCGATATTGGTGTTCCACTTGTCCGGCAGCTTCTCGGCAAATTCCTCGCAGTTTGCCAGCTTTGCCGCCGTAAGGACCTCCTCGTCGGTGGCACCTTTGCGCCCCAGACGGATGTTTTCGAGGATTGTGTTGTCAAACAGGGTCACATCCTGAAAGACGATGGAATACAGGCTCATGAGTTTTTCCGGGTCGATTCGGGAGACATCCATGCCGCCCACGGTGATACTGCCCTTCTGGTAATCCCAGAACCGTGCTGCCAGCCGGGAAACAGTGGTCTTGCCGCTGCCGGAGGGGCCCACCAGCGCCGTAACCTCCCCCTGCTTTGCGGTAAAGGAGACATCCCGCAGCACCGCTTCACCGGAGTCATAGGCAAAGCCCACATGGTCGAACACGATATCGCAGCCCTGATTGGTCAGCTGCTCGCTGCCGGTCTGCAGGGGAGCGTCCAGAATCTCATTCATCCGCCCCACATTGGTACGCATGGCGATGACCGCCGCCAGATTCTGCAAAGCCCCCTGCATGGGGTCGTACATCCGGGATGCCGCCATCAGGAACAGAAACAGGGTCAGTACGTCGATGCTGCCCTGCACCAGCAGCACCGAACCGGTGAGCGCCACCGATGCAATGCCCAGCTTGAGCACCATGCCGGCGGAGGACACAAACAGCGCTGTTTCCAGCTCTGCCACAATAGACTGCTTTTCCACTGCCCGAATTTTGCCGGAAAGGCCGGACAGATACTGCTGCTCCGCATTGCTGGCTTTTAGGTCCCGGAGAGTCTCGATGTACTCCTGAATACCGTCCGCACAGGCCATTTTCGCCGCCATGGTCCTGGCCTGCACCTTATCCTGTACCCGATAGTTGCCCACCACGATGGCAGCGGATACCGGAATGACCCACAGAGCCGCCAGTGCCATCCGCCACTCAAAGGCGAACAGGCTCAGGGCAATGAGCACCGTGGAAATGAGGGAGCCGAACAGACCGGGGATGAAGTGGGAGCAGTCCTTTTCCAGTACCTCGCAGTCCGCCATGATGGTGCTTGTCAGGTCGGCAAGGTCTCGCTTGCCGAAAAAGGACAGAGGCAGCTTCCGCAGCCGCTCTGCAAGGGTCAGGCGGCGGGTGCCGCTCTCTTTATAGGTGGTAAAATAGGTGCCGTTGTACTGGAACCATGTGGTCAGTAAAATCAGTGCAAAGCAGGCAACGCATCCCAGCAGATAAAAGGTACTTCTCTCACTCGTAGAGCCTGCCAGCAGGTCTTTTACCAGAAGATACAGCAGCCCGGTGGGCAGCATGAACGCCATATTCTGGAACGCACAGGCCAGAACGCCCTTTACAAGCCCCTTTGCGCCCTCCGGGGAGCTGGCTGTGGCGTGTTGAATTTTTTCGATCATTCCTTACCCCTCCTTTGCGACCTTCCACTGCACCGAGGCCTGATAATCCTGCCACATCCGGGCAAACAGGCCGTTCTGCGCACACAACTCGTCCTTTGTGCCGGACTCCGCAATTTGCCCATCCTGCACCACATAGATGCAGTCGGCGTTGGCGACGGTGGACAGGCGGTGTGCGATCATAATGACCGTTTTGCCCTTGGCAAGCTGCGCAAATGCAGCCTGCACTCTGACTTCATTGTCCGGGTCGGCAAAAGCGGTGGCCTCGTCAAGCAGCAGGATGGGCGCATTTTTCAGCATGGCGCGGGCAATGGCAATGCGCTGCTGCTCGCCGCCGGACAGATACACGCCTTTTGTGCCAATGACGGTATGGATGCCCTCCGGGAACTTTTCCACGATATCCATGCACTGTGCAGCTTTCAGCGCCGCCAGCACCTCGGCTTCGGTGGCTTGCGCTCTGCCCAGCCGGACGTTGTCCAGAATGCTGCCCTTGAGCAGGCGGCTGTTCTGAAACACAAAGGAAATGGTGTCCATCAACTCTTCCTTGGGGATGTCCCGCACATCCGCTTCTCCCACTCGGACGCTGCCGCTCTGCACATCAAAGAACCGGCAAATCAGGTTTGCCAGTGTGGATTTGCCGCCGCCGGAGGGGCCAACGAAAGCCACCATCTGACCCGGCTGAATTTTCAGCGAAACGCCCTTGATAACATCCGTTTTGCCATCATAGCTGAAATGCACATCCTTCAGGGACACAGAGGCATCTTTCGGATGCCGCGGATGATCGTTTTCTGGCACAGGTTCCGCATCCAGAACCGAATCCACACGAGCCAACGCATCTGCCACAACGAGTTCATTTTCGCTCATGTACATGATGCGGGTCAGGGTCAGGGAGATTACCGGGGTAATGATGATGTAGAACAGCAGGTTCAGCAGAAATTCCGAAGTCACACCGTTCCGGGTGAACAGAAGCCCACCTACAATCAAGAAAGCAAACACACCGTTGATTGCGGCAGTATAGAGCATCATCGGCATCCGCAGCTCTTTGGTGTAGGCAATGACCCACTTTTCGTACTCATCAATGGTCGCTTTGAATTTTTTGAACGAAAAGACGGATTGCCCGAAGGTCTTGACTACCGGGATGCCGCGGACATACTCCACGGCCTCGTTAGACATTGATTCCAACGCATTACCGTATTGCCGCATTTTGTCTGCCATCCGCCTTCCTGTCATGGCGGACATGATGACGAAGCCCAGTGCCACCGGAACGAGACTCAGCAGACCCAGCCGCCAGTCGAACACAAGCAAAAGAACCAACAGACCTATGGGTGTTGCCATTGCATTATATTTGTCCGGCAGCTGATGGGCGAGAAATGTCTCCGCTGCGCCAGTACTCTCGTGGATGATCTTGCGCAGCTTACCGCTGCCAAACGTCTCCGTAAAGCCCAGCGGCAGTGTGGCAAGGTGTTCGGAAACCTCCAGCCGCAGATTGGTCGCCACTCGGAACGCCGACAGATGGGAGCACATCAGTGCCGCAATGTAAATGATGTAAGCCAGCACCGCAAACAGCACTGCCATCCAGCCGTAATGGGGGATGTTCACCGCCTGCGCATAGTCCGGCGCGGCGTTCAACACATCCCGCAGGATCTTCCAGATGTACACAAAAGGCACCAGCGCCACCAGCGCACTGACCGCAGACAGCACCCACGAAGCGTAGGTGAAATATCGGTAGTTCCCGGCGTAACCCATCAGCCGGGAAAGATCGGACTGTTTTTTCACGGAAAAACCTCCTTCAAATAATTTTTATGCAAAAATGTGCCGTGGCGTTTTTGCTCCACAGCACATTCTGCGTATTAACCTGCTAGATTTTCAGTACAGAACAGCTCAATGCAGTTGTCGATCATAGTCTGGTCGCAATCCGTAGAAATGCCAGATGCCAGCCAGTAAGCATAATCGCCTGCATCATACTGACTCAGAGCATCTGCATCCGAACCATAGCGAAACTCAATGTGGTAGGTTTCCGCACTGGTGTCTGGCGCGAGGAAAAAGTAGGTGAACTCGCCGGAATCGGCATCATCACTTTCAAACTCATACAGTCCACGCACAGGCTCCATGCCAATGTAGTGATAGGTATGGGAGAACAGCTCATTGCCATCCTTATCGGTACCAGAAATGGTGGAAGTTTCGCCGTCAAAGGTCAGGGTCGCAAGGTCATTGGTAAAGCCGCAGAAGTAGGCACCGCCGCCGTTGGCATACGCTTTAACTGCATCTTCGCCGTAAACATCACCTGTCACCATAGAGGACAGCTTCTCAAAAGCAGCTTCGGCATTGTCCTCGCCCACGAGAGCGGTACAATCATCCAGCCATGTCTGCTTATATTCGTCCGCCAGAATCACCGGCCACAGTTCCTGATAGCTGCCTGTTAGGTCGTTCAGCAACTGTTCAGCGGCAGCTGCGTTTTCATCCGCCGCTGCGGATGTCGTTTCGGAAACAACAGAGCTTGTAGTGCTCTCTGCCGCAGTGCTTGCAGCAGAAGACACTGGGGATGCCGCCGTGCTGCCGCAACCAGCCAGCAGAGAGACAGACAGCGCCAGTACGGTCACCGTACCCAGAACTTTTTTCATCATACGCATGGAAAATCCCCTCCAGAAAAATCGTTTGATTTTGTAATTAGTATTCACTAACCACAAACAGATTTTACTGGAACAGGCCGCTTTTTACAAGAACCAAACAGACAAAATCTATCCAATCGGACGCATCTTCCGATATTGCGTCGGGGTCATACCAAAAGACTGGCGAAACGCGGAAGAAAACTTGTTTGGATTTTCGTAGCCGATCTGGTGTGCAATTTCTGCAATAGTGCTGTCCGTTTCGGTCAGCAGCTTCTGTGCCAGCTGCAAGCGGTATTCCTTCTGATATGCATAGACCGAGCTGCCGTAAACGCCTTTGAAGCAGGTCTTGAGTGCCGTAGCCGAAAGTCCAACATCCTGCGCAAGCTGTTCAATGGTTTGATGGACGGTCAGTCTCTGTGTGAGAAGTTTTGCCGCGCGTCTGGCACATTCCACCTGATGCTGGTTGAAGTAGTCTGTCTGCTGCACATCATCCCGGCCTTTCAGGCGGCTCAGAACGTGCAGCAGCTCCAGTACTTTCAACCTCAGATAGCCGGTGTCCGGCACAGAATGTGCTGTGTAAAGCTCTGAAAAAATATGGGCAATGGTCGGTTCTGACCGCAGGATACAGCAGCGGTTTTCCGTGCAGATGTGCCGCCGTATGACATCAAGGTCTACGCCGTACCATTCCATTTGTTTCCGCATTTCCGGCGAAATCGCATCCAGATCCAGTAGGATGGTGATGCCGTGGTAGTGCCGCAGCGGAAAGCAGGAGGACGACTTTTTGCGCGCCGCTGCACAGACGGCAAAGTCCCCTGCCGCCAGATAGCAGCAGCTATTTTCCCCAAAACTGCACTCGTAACGCCCCACGCGGCAGTGGTTGATCTCGATCACATTCCGCGCTAGTGCGGGAGTCTCGTCAAAGGAAACAAGATGCATATCGTTGTAGTACAGTTCTGCCCCCGAAAACAGTGGACAGATGGTCATACTCCCGCTCCCCGTTCCATTGGAGAACACGACGGTGCGGGGCATCGCCGTAGAAGCAGTTTGCTCCGGGGAAAGATCAAAAAGTGATTTATACATAGCCATTCTCTTTTCCTGAAGATTCGCTTTTTCTTACTGATTCGCAGACGTGAACTGTCAAATTCCATTTCTCTGCCAAAATGTTTCCATCAAATCAAGATACCGTTCCGCCTGAACGATAAAGCCCACATGACCGCCCGGAACTGTGCGGATCTCCGCATCCAGTTTCCGGAACAGATCTGCGAACCGTTTCTGATCTTCCTTTTTGAAAATGTCATTTTCCGGGAGGAGGATCAGTATCCTCCCCCGCAGATATTCAAAATCATTTGCTTGGAAAGGCGGGTAATCCTTCAGCATATATACACACCGGAAGCTATGGATGCACTTTCTGCAAAAAACACAGACAATTCAGCAATCGCTGTCAGCCTGCGAGGTGCGCAGAGTGCTTTTTCTCATACACCGCAGCCGCGATGCACCAGCAGATAAAACGCTTTGTTTCTTCTTTCTTCATTTTCTTCGCTTCCTGTGTATCTATTTTATGGTTTTCATGCAAAAATCGCAGTGGTCATTTCCGCGCCCTAGCGTCATGCTTCTCTCCCAGATCAGCTTCGGATGCAGCCCGGTATAGCTGATGTCATCACTGTCACAAAAGCAGCGGCACAGCTCCGGGCAGCCGTATTCTGCGCAGGTGTCGTGATAGGGACACTCCATCATATCCACACGCCAGACGCCGTTACCGGTCTGCAGTTCTTTTGGGGCAAAGCCCGCCGCCGGGCCGAAAACGCTCCGGGTGGATTTGACGAAAACGCCGGGAACAAGGCGGTAAAGCCCCGGTATGTGCAGCAGGGCGGCAAGCTGTTTGTGGCTCGTTCTCGCCAAGTGCTCCACATAGCCGTGAACGGTTTGCAGTGCCTCCTCTTTCGGCATGACCCGCTGCAAGGTCTCGTAGGCCGAAATGCCCGGCAATATCTGCCGCTTGAGGTGATATTGCTTTTCCTTGCTTGCACCCGCATTTTCAGCCAGCAACGCACTCAGGCGTATATCGAAAGCGGTGTTCAGTTCCTTTGCCCGCGCGGGAAAGCGCAGTGCCACAGTCTCCCGAAAGTCACGGGAAAGATAGGTTTCCTTCGCCTTCATCGTCCGTCACCCCCTTCTTTTTGTACCCGCAGTCGCAGTAGGGTCCGCCGGAGGCAAGGGTATACTGCCGCACAAAATTTGTCACACCGCCCGCTTCGCTCATGGTGTAGTCCAGATGGCACAAAGCGGGGGTCAGGTCGTACAGACCCAGCTCCTTCATCAGCACACAGATGCCGCATTTGGTAAAGCGTCCCTCGTAGCCGCTGCCATCCGGGTATTCGTAAAACTCCATGTTCCACGAATAGGGGTTGCGGTCGGCGGCTTTCAGGGCGGCAGTGGCTTTCATGGCGGCTATATCCTTTGCGGTAAACTTGCTTTTTCCGCTCTTGCGGCAGAACCACTGCATGGGCTTTGTCATCATGGATCTTGCGTAGTAATCCGTCAGCCTGTCCACCTCTGGGCGTTGCGGCATGGAGAGAATGAACGCGCCGAGCATTGCGCAGTTGACGATGTTCATCTTGAAGCGGTCCGCTTTTTCAAACTCCGGCAGCCTGCGGATGATCTGCTGGTATTGCGGCTTTGCCTTTTTCGTGATGGCTTTTGCGGTAGCTACATCATAGCCCAGCACAGTGGTCAGCTGCTTTTGAAAGGAACCGGCAAACAGCACCCACATCCCAAAGGGCATCCCGGCATACTTCATTGCAGATACCTCCCGGCTTCCGCTTCCAGTGCCTGCCATACCGGGTAGACTGCGCCATGTTCATCGAAAAATTTTTTAAGATCCCGGTTCAGCGCACTCATTTCGTCGATGGCGTTCATGGCATGGTCGGAGGCGCAGAGCTTGCCCAGCGAAGTGGCGCACATCAGCTTGAAAAAGCGCAGGCAGGTCTTGCGGTATTTCTCCCCTTCAAAGTCTGCATCCTCCTTGGGCAGAATGGTGTGCCCGGCATTTCGGATGGCGCGGTATCCCTCGATGTTGGCATCCAGCACACGGTTCAGGTACGCGGTATCTCCCCTGAGCTTTTTCAGGTCGCCGTCTGTCTTATAGCAGGCGAAGGCCGCAGGCATCACAAACGCGGCATGGCAGAGCAGATAGTCCTCCATGTTCGGCTCGTAAACGACCTTATATTTTGTGCCGTGGAAGATGCGCCCGATCAGCTGTTTATTGGAGATTGCACCCGGCAGCTGTCCGATGGTGATCTTTTTCAGGTCGATGGAGACCACCCGGTCAACCTCCCGATGCCCGGCTGAAAGCGCAAAGGCAAACAGGACGTTCTTCCCCGGCAGCGCCGCTGCCAGCGCCCTCGCCTGCACATTGTTCCCCACAAAAACGATGTTCTTCGTCCGGTTCGCCCGCAGCGTGTCCAGAACGGAATCCAGCTGTGTATAGCGCAGGACCACAAAGATCACATCGTACATTGCATCCGGTGCAAGTTCAGTCACCACCGGAATGCGGCTGACCGAGGTGCGGAGCGAAAATTTGTCCTTGATCCGCAGGCCGTTCTGCTTGATCTCCGCAGCCCAGTTTCCCCGCGCAAGCAGAGTGGCATCCTTTCCGGCGCGCAGCAGATTTCTTGCTAGATTGCACCCCAGAACGCCTGCACCATATACCAGAATTTTCATTTCTTGCCTCCAAATCTGATCTTCACGATCTGCATTTTCATCCCGTTGTCCCCGACCTTGGCGAGAAACCGGAAAAAGCCGCTGACAGAAGGGTCTTTCCGATCACTGTACTGTCATCATTTCCGCCAGTACCGCCGCTATGACTGCCATGCCCACCGTGCCGAACAGCCACTTTTTCTGTTTGTCTTTTGCGGTGATGTAGGGCTTCAGATCCTCTGTTCCGGGGATCGTCCATGCGTTCGTGTGCCCCACCCAATAGCCATCAACCAACAGGCGGTCCATGAGATTCATAACGGACAAGATAACGAGTAACTGCCAGAAACCCTGAACAAAGCCCTTTGCACCGTTTATCCCATAGACACAGACCAGCACATAGGCGATGTAGCCGGGAATGCATACCGCTTTGAAAATCAAAGCATTTCGCTTTATTTTTTCGCGTGTTGTAAGTCCCAGCTTCACGCACCGCTGCTGCACCGCCGGGCTGTAAAGATGCACCATCCCAACAGCCCCTTTGCAGATGCCCACAGCACAGACAAGAACCAGCAAAGCCCCCAGCCCAAGACCTTCCAGAATCACCTGTAAAAGCATTACTTATTCCTCCTGTATCCGTTTTCATCCCGGTATTCGGGATGTTCCTTTACGTATGGATCCTTATCGCCGCAGATGGTATAGTCGCATCGGCAGCCGTCCACGCAGGTGGTCGTCCGCACGAGCTTGGCATGGAGCAGTTCCATGGACGCATAGTCCACATTGCACAGGGCGGGCATAATGTCCGCAAATCCAAACCGCTTGGCAAATTCCGCCGCCGGACACGTCGTAAATTCATAATAGATGGGCTTGCTGTTTTCGTAAGGCGCAACATCCATCTCGTAATCATGCCATGTGTCACAGTGCTTTTGGGCGGTGCTGAATGCCCGATACATCAGCTTTTTCCAGAATGGCTTGTTGATGTCAACGAATCGCAGCTTCCGGAAGGACGGCAGGATCAGATTTTCTTCTATCTCTTCCATTTCGCGGAATGTGACCACATCCCGGCACACATCGTAAAAGCACATGATGGCGATGCAGTCGTAGGT
>OCRP01000140.1_pt1 | contig 87386 bp, 78 predicted proteins | sample 1538871 | NCBI WGS metagenome assembly OCRP01 (sample SAMN04571731, study PRJEB22368) | human gut metagenome | biome: human gut; material: stool | host: Homo sapiens | place: Luxembourg | collected 2012-09-20 | reverse complement strand
AGCATCGCGTCCCCCCCCCAGTCAAACTCTTATCCAGAAACACGCTACAATCGATGTAAAAATTCTTTTTATAGTCTTAAATCCGTTACATTTATTACATTTAATTGAAGAGCTTTAATAGTTAAGGTTTAGATGGGTACAAGAAAACTTTAAAAAAGTTGTATCTTTGGTAATTTTTGCGTAAAAAAATACGCAACAGATATAATATCTCCATCATCAACATAAAATCAAAAAGGACCGCCCCCACAGGCGATACATAATCGCCAGGGACAGTCCTTTTGAACTTCACTTAATTATTATTTCCGTTTTAAATTTCCAGCTTCTTCAGCAGGAACTTCTCCTCATCCTCAGACAGGCTTTCACCTTCAAGCATTTTGTAGGCAACACCAGCAGAATTGGCCAGGTGCTTCATAATCTCCGCGCTGTAGTTGCGGTTGAGATTTGCCAAAGTCTGTCTTGCCAGCTCCAGGGAAGCAACACTGGCAGTATTACTGCCAAAACGCTGGTCGCAGGCATAGCCCAAAGCAATCAAACAGCAGGCAATCTCGCCGCTGTATTTGACATCGGAAACAGTACGATTATTGATAACGAAGCACAGATCCTTCACTGCCTTGTCCACATCAATGCCCGCGGCTCTGCCTCCATCCTCCAGACGCAGCGCCATGCCCAAGGCATGCGCTGTAACCTGCAAGTTACACTTGATATTTTCGCAGTAGGCATCACGCTGGAATGCATCTTGCACAAAGCTGCCAGCAACGCGGCTCTTGCCAAAAGCGTACAGGCTTGCTGCATAATACCGGCTATTTTTTGCCAACGGCTCCACCCTGGCAACCTGCTCCTTGCTGCCACAGCAACCAAGAGTATAGATAGCTTCAATATTGACATTGACTTTAAGACCATCGCACGAATAATCCTGCAGCATAGCACTCTGCAGCTGGTTCAAACACTCTCTTGCCAGCTTTTGGCGCTGCTGCTCAGTCCAATAGGCAGCGTGCTTGCGGGCAATGGTAAAAAGGCGCAGGCGCAACTCAGTATTATTAGTATGGCACAGCATCTCCAGCAGCGGTCTGGCAAATTCAGCCATATTCCCGGCAACAGTAATACTTTTTGTACTTTGGCTAAGCTTGTTGGTGATTTCCTTGGGCACAATACCTTTGCCATTACGCAGGGCATTACACTTGCCTTCACATAAATTCTTCAGGTTATTCAGCTCATTATGCACATCCAGCTTAGTACCGACCGGAGGATTCAATTTCAGCTTAGTAGCAGACGCATTAGGATTATCGCCGCCGATAATAATTTCGGCAGTTTTCTGCTCCAGAATCTGCTGCATATCCACGTCACTGCTCAACAGCATCTCCATGCTCAGCATCTTGTTGCTGCCCATGAGCACGCGGATAGCAACGTAGGCACCATCCTTATAGCCATGCTCCAGCTTCAGATGACCGATACCAATTGTCTGGTAAGCGTTACCATAGGTACGTCTTTTTATAGGGATATCAATTACTGCATAATCAGGAGGCACCTGAATTCCCTTGATATAATCTGATTGGTACGGCAGGTCGCTACCTGCAGCAACAAGCTCCTGTACTGCGCCATTGAACATACCAAGATAGAGGCTGTCGTTAAGGGTACTATTGCCCAATTCAATTGCAGCACGCTGCTGTCCGGCTGCAGCAGCAGCCTTCGGAGCTGCAGCCTTGCCGGGCAATGGTTGCAGCGCAGGCGCGTCTGCGCCAACCATGCGCATATCCTCCTGCATTTGTTTCGCATATTTGTGCAGGTAATAATGATATACTGCTGCACCTCTTGCTACAGCCTGATCAGGGTCCAGAGCCACAATCGGCTCAAAACCGAAAAATTCGCGCAGGCGGTTGGTAATCATATAGAACTTGCTCATGCCACCATTGACAATCACTGCATCTACCTTCACCTCACCAGCCAGCTTGGCAGCACTTTTTTGTAAAACGTCAAGAATAGGATAGATAATATTCTTGGTATCCTGCAGGCTATCCATCTTTTTATAGTCAGCAAATTGCAGACTATTGCCCATGAAAGGCTGCAGAATTTTTTCTACATCTTCCTGCGTAAAGGTATCATAATAGGGATAGCCAATGCCGCCCATGTTACCGACTACATCGAATCCATTAGAATCCTCATAATCCCAATTAGATCTGCCATCAGCAGCATAGTTACTGCCTATCTGTTGGCGCTCACTAAGCTCCAGCTTCAAATCCTCTGCCTGCTTCAGCAGCTGAGGCATAATCGCCTTTTTTTCCTGCTGCAGCTTGCGCACAACATCAGGATTGGCAGCATACTGTTTTTTGTAATGCTCAAACATTACATCAGCAATGGCACGATCAAAGTCATCGCCGCCCAAAAGGGTATATCTGTTGGCAGCAATTTCATCTACCTTTAAAACGTCGGGACAATCATCACGACGTTTAATCTTGTGCATCGTAATATCTAAGGTGCCGCCGCCGAGGTCAAACACCAGCACGTTCTTCTCGCTGTTGAGATCAATAATATGATTAGAAATCTCACCATTTTGTACCTGGTTAATCAAATCATAGATAACGGCATTCGGCTCAGAAAGCAGCACAGGTCTTTCGCTGCCATCCTTATTGGTAACCTGAATACCGGCCAGTACGGCAGCATCGCGTGTTGCCTGACACATTACGGAGTCAAAGTTAGCTGGTACGGTGATTACCGCATCCTTAATCTCCGTGCGATAAATTTTGCCGGCCTCCCGCAGCATGTGCTGCAGGATACGAGATGAAACCTGCGCCGGAGTTTTGTCCATAATCTCATCGGCCAGACCTACGGCACGAGCACGTCCCATCTGGCTTTTAATAGATTTTGCTACCAGATACGGGCGCAGCGCATACTGGTTATTGGCAAAATCGCCTACCAACGGCTCATAGCCACGTTCCTCACGATAATACACGCAGGATGGTAACAGCGGCTTCCTCTTCGTGTTCAGGCGCGCCCTGCCTGCTACGCTGTTGAAAACATCAACAGCACGCGGCAGCTCTACTACCTTACTGACAATATCGCCATTGGCCTTAAGATTAACTGTAGCCAAAACAGAGTTGGTTGTTCCCAGGTCAATGCCTACGCATAAATCATTGTGTTCTTCCTTATTAATCAACATTATCAACTACCTCCTTAACTTTAGGGCGCGAAATTTGTACCTGTTTTTCGCTATAAATCCAACCAGGGGAAATTACCTTAACCTGCTTTTCTTCCTCAGCACTGGTAAAGGGCGTTCCCTCGTAGTTCCAGAATTCAACATCGCTGACCTTTACAATACGCAGCGATTCAGGCTTCAGCATGGGATTAATGTGGCTGTCACGCAAAAATTGTACCAGCTTGCGCACCATCATCAGCAAACCGTTGATTTCCAGCGGCAGCACATAACCACTCTTTTTCACAGCGTCAATACCCTTACGCAGCATCAGCAGCTCGTCCAGAATACAGCCATATTTATCAGAATTAAGCTTGCCGAAGAACTCGGTCAATTCCTGCAGCTTAACAGCCTCCAGACGCTCGTCAAATTCATTTTGCAGATCTCTGAGCAGCATATCGGATTGCTCCAGCGCACTTTCGAGACTTGCCAGCTTTTGCAGCAAACGCTCCTGCTCAGGGCTATGAACTTTTTTCGCATTATTATTGGTGGTTGGTGCACTGCTGCAGTGCTTATTGAAGCCATAGGCATAAGTAATGGCGTCTTCCATATCATAAAGCAGATATTTGCACAGTGTATTGCCAAAATTAGTAATCAGTTGCTGATCTTTTTCCTGCTGCAGCGCCTTAATATTGTAGAAAATCACAGCCAGAAGGATTTTATAGTAATGCTTAGGCTTTTTTTCCATGAATTTTTCCAGGGTACTGCGATACAGCTCAAAAGCCTGCTTATCACCGTTCAAGCTTTTCTCGAGCATGATGGCAATGCCGGTAGCATTTTCAAAAACCTCCAGGCGTTTTTCTTCGGTGTTAATCTTGAAGTCGCGATAAATTCTGATCATATCGTCAACACTGCAGCTACAGTCATACTTATTTTGGACAAAATCTGCGCAAGTAGCAGGCGACATATGAAGATCTGCACACAGAGCCTGCAAGGTCAGATTTTCCAACACAATATCCTCGGAAATTTTTTCGAAGCGTCCGGCCTTTTGCTGCACCTTACGATGAATCTCCTTTAAAATTTCCTGTACTTTAGTACTTTTTGTTTCCAACATTATGCTTCCTCCTAATTTTTAGATTGTATAAATGTCGCCTTCCTCAGGAAAGACTACCTGAGTACGGCATAGAGCATCACGCATAAGCTCCTGCTCCACTGTGTGACCATAATAGCCTTCGGCGCAGTGTACCAGATAGGCCTGACGCGGGTTCAGCCTGCGAATGAAGCTGAGCATTTCCCCGTAATCCTCATGCAACGTATAAGCATTGCCAAAAAGACGGTAACGCCAGCTTACCTGCTCCTTGCGCTTGGTACCGATAACAACGTGGGGATGTGATGCCCTAGCGTTAAAGCTGCTATAGTTGTTTTGCTGCAGCACAGGCAGCTGCAGGCTTTCCATCACATGCACGGCGGCCATGGCCTCCGGCTCAAGATAGATTGGATAAACCTGCCCGCTCTGCTCCATCTCGCGGTTGAGTGCCATCAGCAGCTCCAGCACTCTACCAGGGTCAAAGGCCTGCAGATAGACAGATTGCCCATAGCGCAGGCTGCTCATAACCTCACTGATGCGTTGTGGAAGTGTGTTCTTTTTACGGACGCTGTAGGGCTGCTTGGCGTGCAATGCGCACATCAGCAGCACGTCTACCTCCAGGTCATCGGGCACCCAGCAGCCATCAAGGCCGAAGGCTGATTCCACTGAGTAGTCGCCAGTGTAGAGAATTTTGCGGCCTGCATATTCAAACAGTGTCATCATAGCGCCGGGTATATGCCCAGCCGGGAAAAAGGTGACTGTATAATCACGTTGCTTGATTTTTTGCAGGTAATTGACAGGCGCAACGTTGCTTAACAAGCGCGAAGCTTCGGCTGCTCCCTCCTGACTACTGTTGGCAGCCAGACGGTATTCGGCAAGCTGCTTTGTCTGCAGTGTCATGTAAACGGAAGCCTGAGGCGCTATCTGCATGAGCTGCGGCAGGTAGCCGACATGGCGCATGGGAGATGTAAACGTGGTCAAGCTGCTTCATGCTTTCCATGAATTGCGAGGTGAGCAGGCTAAGAAAGTCCGGGAAGCAACTTGCTCCGTTAATTCGCTGGAGGCCACAATCGAGCAAGATGTTGCTTTCTCCCAAACGCAGGTAATAGCAGCTGCGGCCTACGCTTTGAGCGCCTCCCAAGGGCATAAAATAGATATCTTTTTGTCGCATGTCTTCCTCCTTTCTGTTTGCTGATATCAGTATAGCAAGCGACAGTGACATTTTTTGTCTATCATTGCTTTTGTGATATTTTTTATTTCAATATGATTATACTTTGAAGGATTTAAAATATCATGGAAAAAAAGGTGCGTGCATTGATGGACCTCTGATGTGCTAAGACCATGTTTTTTTCTTCCTTCACTATTTATATCTGCAGTATTTTGGCAAAAACGGCACGGAACAGGAAAGATTTTTTATTTTTTTGTGGGGAAGAAGCTAATAACTAATTTTTAGCACCTGGAGAAACAGCGCGTAATTTTGCACAACAAAAAAAGCCTTAGCCGCAGCCAAAGCTTTACCATTGCTCAATAATTGTTATATATATTTTTTTGCAGCATCCTATGCGCACGCAAGCTAAATTGTTGCTTGCATCCTTTGTATCACTAGAAGCTTACGCACGAAAAAAAGCGCTGCCTTCCGGCAGCGCCCCTTAGTCCAAAGCACTCAAAGCTTCGCAACAGCATCCTCACCAAAAACCTTCGCCAACAATGCCTTCGCCTCAGCCTTGACCTCATCATCAATATACCCCTGCACCTTTAGCAGTGCAAAGCTGATTGCCACAAGATCATCGCTGTAGCCCAGCACCGGCGTCAAATCCGGCAGAAAATCCAGGGGAGTGATTAAATATCCCAAGGCGCCCATAATCAACGCCTTATCCTTCGCAGGAACCTCCGGCTTTTGCAGTACGCACCACAGCTGAGCAACCTTGTACAGCAGCTCCAGTCCTATATGAGCACCAAACTTACTGATCTTGTGCAGTAAATTCTCCTCGCTGTAGTTGTAAGCATACTTAAGCAACTCTTTATCATTGATTTTACTTTTGTCAAAGTCTTTGTGTTCTGTCATTTGCTCCACTCTTTCCTGACTGTGGACGAATGCTTAACGCATGTTGATGAATTGCAGGTCTACGCCGAAATCGCCGGCCTTCAGCAGCTGAATAACAGCCTGCAGGTCATCCTTCTTCGCACCTGCAACACGTACCTGGTCATCCTGAATCTGAGCAGTTACCTTTAGCTTGGAAGCCTTGATAGCTGCCACGATTTTTTTGCCGTTCTCCTTAGAAATACCCTGTTGGATTTCCAAAGCTTGGCGAACAGTGCCTTTAGCAGCAGGCTCAATCTTGCCAGGAACCAAGCAACGCAGAGGAATACCGCGTTTAGCCATTTTTTGGCGCAGCATATCTAAAATTGCGCCCAGCTTGTACTCGTCCTCAGCTGCAATTTTTACTTCCTTCTCACCGAGCTCGATGGAAGCATTGCTGCCGCGGAAATCATAACGCTGGTCAATCTCTTTTTTAACCTGATTAACAGCATTATCCATCTCCTGCATATCAACTTGGGAAACAACGTCAAAGGAACTATCTTTTGCCATTATTATTATCCTCCTAAATGTAGCTAAAGTTTATCATGCCTAATTATATCAAAGAAAGCGCTTTAACGCCAGTAAAACTACCGGCAACAGCAATTTTGCTTATTTGCCTGCATTTTTGCCATGCATATAAGCATGCTCCTGGCTAAGCTCCTGCAAAAGCTGCAGGCCGCTCCAGGTACAGTTGGTGGGTGTCAGCATCGCCTTCAGCGCCACCTGACGCAGCTTGCCCTTTTTTATAGCAGCCAACAGTCTGTCCAAATCCTGACGGCTGAAGCCACACATGAGCAGCATTTCCTTCTGCCCTTCGTCACCGCTGTAAGCTTCACTGACAGACGCCACCTCTGGCAAGCCTGCCAGATAGCCGACAGGCTGCAGCAGCTCCTCGCGCGCCACGGCGCGCAGCTGCGTGCGCAGCATCATGCAAATCAGCTTCAGCGCCTGCAAGCGCTCAGGCGTAAAATTATAGGCCAAAATTATTTTTTGCATATGATTCTCCTATCTCAGGCAAACAAATCAATCTGGTTATTTTCCGGCAAATCGCCCAAAACGCCCATGTCTGCCAGTTTTTCGATAACGCTCTTATTGACGCCCGAGCGCAAGCGCAAATCCTCCTGGGAGATAAACGGTCTGTTAATATCCCTGGCAGCCGCAATGCTCTTGGCAGCGTTTTCACCTACACCGCCCAAGGCAGCCAAGGGCGGACGCAGGCCGTTTTCCGTAACCAGAAATTTAATCGGGTCCGACTTGTATAAATCCATCTTATCAAAGCTCAGACCGCGCTCCAGCATCTCATTAACCAGCTCCAGATAAGTAACCGTTGTTTTATCCAGCGGCGAAGCCTTAAAGCCCTGCTGGTAAACATTCTTGATGAAATTCTTCACATAAGCCTTACCCTTGGAAACATGGGTATAATCAAAATCCTTGGCACGTACCGTAAAGTACGCTGCATAAAACTCCTTAGGGTAATGCACCTTGCAATAAGCAATGCGGTACGCCATCAGAACGTACGCAACGGCGTGCGCCTTCGGGAACAGATACTGTACCTTTTCGCAGGACTTGATATACCATTCGGGAATATTTACCGCGCGCATAGCCTCGAGCATTTTCGGCTCCAGACCTTTTTTCGCCGCCTTGCCCTTACGCACATGCTCCATCGTCTTAAATGCCAGACTCGGCTCTACGCCCTTGGAAATAAGGTGCGTCATAACGTCGTCACGCGTGGAGATAGTTTCGGCAACAGGCTTGCCTTCCTTAATCAAATCCTGCGCATTGTTCAGCCATACGTCAGTACCGTGCGAATAACCGGATACACGCACAACCTCACTGAATTTCTTCGGCTGTACGTCGCTGATCATCTGACGTACAAACTTGGTGCCGCATTCCGGGATACCGAAGGTGCCGACGGCACTGTCAATCTGCTCCGGCGTAACGCCGAGCGAGGTTGTATCCTGGAAGATACGCATTGTTGCCTCATCGCCAACAGGAATCTTCTTGGGATCAAAGTTGGGATCTACATCCTCCTGCAGATATTTTTCCAGCATCTTCAGAACCATCGGATCATCGTGGCCCAGAATATCCAGCTTAACCAGACGATCATTGATGCTGTGATAATCGTAGTGAGTAGTAATCGTAGTGCCATCCTTATCATCGGCAGGACGGTTCATCGGCGTAATATAATGGATATCCATATTACGCGGCACAACCATGATGCCGCCGGGATGCTGACCCGTAGTGCGCTTGATGCCGGCAAAGCCTTCAACCAGCGCTGCCACATGCGCAGGATGCACATGCAGATTCTTGGCCTCGTAATATTTTCTGATAAAGCCTATCGCCGTTTTATTGGCAATGGTTGCAATCGTACCGGCGCGGCAAACATTGTCGCGGCCGAAAAGCTCCTCGGTGTACTTGTGTGCCACGCTCTGGTCAGACATGGCGGACGGATCATCGGGATCAATACCGCCGGAGAAATTCAAATCAATATCAGGAACCTTGTCGCCATGGAAGCCCAGGAAAACTGCGAACGGAATATCATGACCGTCGCGCAGCATTCTGGTGCCGCATTCAGGACAATCCTTCGGTGGCAGGTCAAAGCCGCTGTCGACCTCATTGTTCATAAAGAATTCGCTGTGACGGCAATGCGGACAGCGGTAATGCGGCTTCAGCGCGTTAACCTCGGTAATATCCAGCATCGTCGCAACAAAAGACGAGCCTACGCTGCCACGCGAGCCTACCAAGTAACCGCGGTCGATAGAATGCTTAACCAGCTTATGCGCAATGTAATACAATACGGAGAAGCCGTGGCCGATAATAGCATCCAGCTCCATCTTTAAGCGGTCCTCAACAATCTGCGGCAGCGTTTCGCCGTACCATTCATGCGCCTTGGCATAGGACAAATCACGCACGGCATCTTCCGCACCAGGAATAGAAGGTGAATACAGCTGATCGCGGTCGGGAACAGGCTTAATACGCTCAATCATATCCGCAATCTTATTGGTATTGGTAACAACAACCTCGTAGGCTGCATCTTCACCAAGATAAGAGAACTCCTCGAGCATCTCCTCCGTAGTGTGCAAGTACAGCGGCGGCTGCAAATCAGCATCCTTGTAGCCCTGACCGGCCTGCAGAATCGCACGCAGCTGTGCATCCTCCGGATTAAGGAAATGCACGTCGCAGGTTGCCACAGTCAGCTTGCCCAAGCGCTTGCCAAGCTCATAGATTTTGCGGTTATGCTCACGCAAATCCTCTTCGGTGCAATAGTTTTCACGCACCAGGAACTGGTTATTGCCCGTAGGCTGAATCTCCAGATAATCATAAAAGCCGGCGATTTCCTCCAGCTCCTCATCGCTCGCACCCAAACGCACCGCACGGTAAAGCTCGCCCGCCTCGCAGGCCGAGCCGAGAATCAGACCTTCACGATGCTCCTCGATAACGGCGCGTGGCAGCAACGGACGTTTATTCAGATAACGCAAGTGGCTGATAGTAACGAGCTGGTACAGATTACGCAGACCAACCTCATTCTTCGCCAAAATAATAATATGGTGACTGCTGATTTTGCTCTTGCCCTTAGTCGCAGCATCAGGATTTTCCGTATCAACGGCATCGTCCTTCGTCTTGCGGTCGCTGATAAGATAACCCTCCATGCCGAAAATCAGTTTCAGGTCACTGCCCTCCGCCGCATCAAAGCAGAACGGAAAGGCCTGCACTACACCATGATCGGTAATCGCCAAAGCCTTGTGGCCCCAACGTATCGCCTGCTTTACAAGGCCCTCCATAGGCGTCAGGCCATCAAGCTTACTCATCTTCGTATGGCAATGCAGCTCAACCCTCTTGACCTCAGCATTATCCATGCGCTCCTCCTTGGCATCGAGCTTCATAATGCCGCGAGGCACCATGCACATCTCGTCAAAGGCAAAGCGGTCGGGTGCAACATCACCCTGCAGACGCAGGCGCATACCGGGCTTCAGCAGATTTTTAAACTCGTTGCATTCCTTGCGCGGGTCGCCGCCGTCGCGCTTGTCAAAGCGCAGCTTGACGAAAATACCGCCGGTATCATCGCTCACATTAAAGGTCAGGACAATGGAGCCAATGCGCGTTTCCTTATCAATAAAGGTCTGCAACGCACCGTCCTTATCCAAGCTTTTGACAAAGGTACCTTCGATAACAACGTTGCGCTCTTCCTCTGTAACAGTATCAAGCTTACGTGGTGTACCCTTGATTTTTTTGCCCCACAGCTGGCCGTCAGCCTTCTTTTCTCCGTATAAGGCAGCCATCGCCTGCAAATAATCCGGATCCTCCTCCGGATTGTTATAGGACACTTCGCAGGGAGGCTCCGGCGGCAGAGTTTCGCCGATTTCAATATCAGGCGGCTCGGGAGGTAAAGGAATTTCCTCCGGCAGCGGCTCGCCGGTACAGTCGGTAATTTCTACCTCTGCCTGCGGCTCACGCTGCATCATCTGGCATTTGGAGCCATCGCCGTCGCAAATCATATCTACGCTTTGCAAAGAAAAAGCGGCTGCAAGCTGCTGCGCCGCCTTCTGCAGCAAGCCGCCGGTAAGATGGGCGGCACAGCTGAAGTGTACCTCCCACTGACAGGCAGACTCGTCTACACAAATCTGATTAATATGCATCAGCTTCAGCTGCATCAGTTCCACCGGGGAAAAGGTCAGCGAAGCCAAAAAACTATAAAATTTTTCTTCATCAGGAATCAGACAATATTTTTTATTCACATTAAATCCTTTCCTAATAATGACGGGAGAAGTTGTTGGATTATGATGGCGTACTATCGCTTATCTCTCTTATCGCATGTTTTCGACGCCTACCACACCCTCTATCCCCTGCAACCCTCTTACCAAATCTCCGCCATCGGGCGCAGTTTTGCCAATCTTCAGAAAGACCTCCAGCACCAGACGATTCTTTTCCTTATCGCGCTTTACGTTCAGCGATTTTACCTGTACGCCGTTAAGGGACAGATAACCGGTAACATCGGTTATGGCACCGGAGCGATTGGTAGTAATGATGCGGACAAACTGGCGGTCGCTGCGGTTGTTGGCAGCAAAGCGCTTTTCCCAGGTATGGAAGGTAACTAGAGTTATCATAGTGATAATGGTTGCCACGCTGCTGAGGAAGTACATACCGCTGCCGGCAGCAAGACCGATTGCGGAAACCATCCACAGGCTGGCAGCAGTTGTCAGACCGCGAATAGTTAAACCCTCGTGCAGAATGGTGCCTGCGCCGAGAAAGCCTATGCCGCTGACAACCTGGGCTGCGATACGCGCCGAGTCACGACGTTGGCCGATATCCTCCTCCAGCTTGGCAGTCTGAGGATAGACATCATCAAAGCCGTAAAGCGAAACGAGCATAAACAGCGCCGAGCCCACGCACACAAGAATATGTGTACGGAAACCGGCAGGGCGGTCACCGCTGCCTCTTTCTATACCGACAATACCGCCGAGAATTGCAGCAACAACCAGCCTAATAACCATAACAACCTCTTTGTTATGCAAAAAAGAAGTATTAATCAAATCCATGCCAGTATCACCTCACAGCTTCCGTTCCCTCTGCCTGCGCCAGGCGCAGACACGGGAACTGAGTTATTTTTACAGCTTTTGCAGCATCTCCTTGATAGCAGCGATATAGTCACTATCAAGCGGCAGCATGCTTACTTCGCCGGTCTTACGAACTTTTACTTCCAACTCGCCGGTCTGCAGAGTCTTAGGACCTACAACTACGCGCAGCGGATAGCCGATTAAATCTGCGTCCTTGAATTTTACGCCCGGACGCTCCTTGCGGTCGTCGATAACAACCTCAACGCCTGCCTTGTGCAGCTCGTTATAGATTTCCTCAGCCTTAGCGAAGGATGCTTCATCCTTTACGTTTACAGGCACAACGAGTACCTCATACGGAGCGATAGCAACAGGCCAGATCATACCGTCGGCATCATGGCTCTGTTCAACGCAGGCAGCCATAGTACGGCCTACGCCGATACCGTAGCAGCCCATTACCATCGGCTGCTCTTTGCCGTTTTCATCCAGATAGGTGCATTTCATAGCTGCGCTGTATTTGGTATGCAGCTTGAATACCTGACCTGCTTCAATGCCGCGAGCCTTAGCAATCGGAGCGCCGCAGTGCGGGCAGGGGTCGCCTTCAGCCATCAGACGGATATCGGCAACGTAGGTCGGAGTGAAGTCACGGCCCGGGTTAGCGTTGATGTAGTGGAAGCCCTCATGGTTAGCACCACAGCAAACATTGTGCATATTCATAACGGTTGCATCGCAAACGATAATAACCTTTTCGGGGTCAAGGCCTACAGGGCCCATGTAACCGCCGACAGTGCCAGCCTTAGCCAGCAGCTCTGCCTCTGCCATTTCCAGCTCAACTGCGCCTACAGTGTTTTGTACTTTGGTTTCGTTAACCTCGTGGTCACCGCGAACGAAGCACAGTACCAGCCCTTTTTCGCATTGGTAAGCAACAGCCTTTACGGATTTTTCAATCGGAGCGTTAAGGAAAGCGCAAACATCGGCAATGGTCTTGCAGTTCGGAGTTTCAACCTCGCTCAGCTCCTGCATTTCTTCTGCCGGAGCTTCTATCGGATACAGCTCTGCCTTTTCGATATCGGCAGCGTAATCGCATTTGGTGCAGTAGGTAATTTCTGCTTCACCGCTGTCTGCCAGCACCATGAACTCATGGCTGCCGGTACCGCCGATAGCACCGCTGTCTGCTTCTACCGGGCGGAAGTTCAGACCGCAGCGGGTAAAGATTTTGTCATAAGCATCATACATTGCCTTATAGGAAACGTCCAGACCTGCTTCATCACGGTCGAAGGAATAGCCATCCTTCATAATGAAGTCACGGCTGCGCATCAGGCCGAAGCGCGGACGGCGTTCGTCGCGGAATTTGTCCTGAATCTGATACAGGTTCAGCGGCAGCTGACGGTAGGAACGTACATCGTTCTTAACCAGGGTAGTAACCATTTCCTCGTGGGTAGGACCAAGGCAGTATTCATGGCCGTGACGGTCCTTCAAGCGTACCATTTCTGCGCCGTAAGCGTCCCAGCGGCCGCTTTCCTTCCAGATTTCTGCCGGCTGCATAATCGGCATCATGATTTCCTGACAGCCTGCATGGTCCATCTCTTCGCGGATAATATTTTCGATTTTTTTAATAACACGCCAAGCCAACGGCAGATAGGTGTACATGCCATTGGTAGATTTACGCATAAAACCGGCACGCAGCAGCAGCTGATGACTCGGGATTTCAGCCTCGGACGGAACCTCACGCAGAGTGGGTGCATACATTTTAGAAACTTTCATTAACGGGATACCTTCCTCTCAAGTAAAATTTTATCTATTTCAGCAAAAAGCTCGCTTACAAGCTGCTCTTCAGGAACCTTCCGCAAGATTTCGCCCTTGCGGAAAACAAGTCCCTCGCCGATGCCGCCGGCAATGCCGACGTCAGCCTCACGTGCTTCACCGGGTCCGTTGACCACACAGCCCATAACGGCAACCGTAATGGGTTCTTCAACATCCGCCAGACGGCGTTCAACCTCCAGCGCCAGCTTTTCCAGACTGATGCGGGTGCGTCCGCAGGTCGGACAACTGATTAAGGTCGGTCCGTGCTCACGCAGACCAAGGGATTTCAGGATGTCATAGGCTACACGCACCTCGTTTACCGGGTCACCGGTCAGCGAAACGCGAATGGTATCGCCGATGCCTTCGGCAAGCAGCGTACCGATGCCTACTGCGGATTTGATAATGCCGCTGTTGACGGTGCCTGCCTCCGTAATGCCGACATGCAGCGGATAATCACACTGCGCTGCCATCAGACGATAAGCCTCCAGTGTCAGCGGCACATCATGCGCCTTGAGTGAAATCTTAATGTTACGGTAATCCATCGCTTCGAGAATGCGGACGTGGCGCCAAGCCGCCTCCACAAGAGCCTCCGCAGTGGGATGGCCGTATTTTTCCAGCAAATCCTTCGGCAGGGAACCGGCGTTAACACCGATGCGGATAGGAATATTGCGTTCCTTCGCTGCTTCCACCACAGCACGCACCTTCTCCTCACCGCCGATATTGCCGGGGTTTAAGCGCAGGCCGTCAACGCCTGCTTCAATCGCTGCCAAACCCAGCTTATAATCAAAATGAATATCGGCAATGACAGGAATCGGACTTTCCTTACAAATTGTTTTCAGGCCCTCCGCCGCTGCCATATCAGGCACGGCACAGCGGATAATATCACAGCCTGCATCTGCCAGACGCTGAATCTGCTCCAAGGTTGCAGCAGCATCGTCTGTATGTGTGTTAGTCATAGACTGAACGGCAATCGGAGCATCGCCGCCCACAGCCACGCTGCCTACATGCAGCTGACGGGTTTTTCTACGTTCTATCACTTTCGTTCACCTCTTAACGTGTTATATCCTTAAAGGTGGAAAATACTGTCAGCGCTAAAATCAGCGCAATACCAACCATCTGGATGTTTGTCATAGCCCTGCTGCCGAGCGGTTTACCGCGCAGGCCTTCCAAAAGCAGCAGTACAAAATGTCCGCCATCCAGTGCCGGCAGCGGCAGCAGGTTGATAACGCCCAGGTTGATGCTCAAAAAGGCAACAAAGGTAATCAACGGCAGCATGCCCTTTTCCGCCACCTGACCGGCCATCTGCGCCACACCGATAGGACCGGCCACCTCAGCCGGAGCCTTACCGGAAACAATCTTGTACAGGCCGTTCAGCATAGAAACGATAATATTTTTGGTATATACGCAGCCCTCTTTAATCGAGCCGAAAAAGCCCAGGCTGACCTTGTTGAACTTAGGGCTGATACCAATTAAGGGACGACCTGCCTCCTTATCGAACACAGGAGTCATGGTGTAGCTTTTTACAGCTCCCTGGCTTTCAGCAGTCAGCGTTACAGGATTAGTGCCGCTCGCACGCAAATTGGTAACAACCTCAGTCCAGGTAGCAACAGGCTTATTGTTAATCGTCAGAATGCGGTCGCCGTTACGCAAGCCCGCTCTTTCCGCAGCCATACCGTCTACAACAGTGCCCAGGATTGGTTCGTTCACCAGCTCCTGTCTGCCCTCAAGCATAAAAATGCCGCTGAACAGAATAATAGGCAAAAGGAAATTCATCAGCGCACCTGCCAGAATAACCAGCATTCTGGACGGTATCGGCTTAGATTTAAAGGTTCCCGGTTCAGGCGGATCATCGGGATCCATGCCTGCGATTTTATTATAGCCACCCAACGGAATAGCCCGCAGGCTGTACAGAGTATCGCCGTCCTTTTGCTGATACAGCTTGGGACCGAAGCCGATGGCAAATTCATCGACACGCATACCTGTGAGCTTCGCCGTAATAAAATGACCGAATTCGTGTACCGTAACCAGCACACCAAAAACAAAAACAGCGGCTAATATTGTTAGCATTTTACCTCCTTACGATAGTCGGCAAGCTTTGCCGGCCTTCAGTCTATAATTTAGCAATAACCCCTTTGGCAGCAGCACGCGCCCAGGCATCCGTTGCTTCAATATCCTCCAGCTGCGGACGCAGAACATTGTTGTGCTGCGCTGTAACCGTAGCAGTAATATAAGGAATATCCAGATATTTAATTTTGCCTGCCAAAAAGGCATATACAGCCTCCTCGTTGGCAGCATTGAAGGCACAGGGCAGAGTGCCGCCGGCCTTACCACAGTCAATAGCAATCTTCAAGGAAGGAAATGCTTCTAAATCAGGTGCTTCAAAGGTAAGGTTACCCGCAGCAACAAGATCAAGCTGTTCAAAGCTGTAATCATAGCGCTCCGGCCAGCTCAAGGCGAACTGAATCGGCAGACGCATATCAGGCACACCCAGTTGGGCAATCACACTGCCGTCGCAGAATTCTACCAAGCTGTGTACAATGCTCTGCGGATGTACAACAACCGCAATTTTATCATAGGGCATATCAAACAGCCAATGTGCCTCCATAACCTCCAGGCCCTTGTTGGCCAGTGTAGAGGAATCAAGCGTTACCTTCTGCCCCATGCTCCAATTTGGGTGATTGAGGCATTGCGACAAAGTTACATTTTCCAGCTCACTGCGTTTTTTGCCGCGGAACGGACCGCCGCTCGCCGTAATAATCAAGCGCTTGACTTCCTTTTCCGTACCGCCGCGCAGAGATTGGAAAATAGCGCTGTGCTCACTGTCCACAGGAGTCAGGCTTACACCGTGCTTACGCACAGCCTCCATAACAATGCTGCCGGCAGCAACAAGTGTTTCCTTATTCGCCAGCGCAATGTTCTTGCCGCAGGCAATAGCAGCCAACGTCGGGCGCAGGCCGGCATAGCCTACCATCGAACCAAGCACCGTATCCGCTCCCTCGTAGGTAGCGGCAGCCAGAAGGCCTTCCTCCCCGGCTAAAATTTCCGTTTTGCCGTGATAACGGTCAACCAAATGTTTAGCAGCGTCCTTATCCGTCAAAACGGCAATATCAGGCTCAAACTGCTTAATCTGCTGTTCTAAAAGCTCATCGCTTTTATGCGCAGCCAAGGCACGTACTTTCAGCTTTTCAGGATTAGCAGCAGCAACCTCCAGGGTCTGACGACCGATAGAGCCCGTACTGCCCAAAATAGAAATATTCTTCATTTGCTATCCTCTATTCTTGAAACATAGATAAAGCGCTGATAATCATCAGCAGATAATACACAACCGGTGCCGTAAACAGCAGGCTGTCGAAACGGTCCAGCACACCGCCGTGACCGGGGAAAATCTTACCGGAATCCTTAATATCAAAGCTGCGTTTGACAATGGATTCAATCAAATCGCCGACCGGAGCAAAAATTGCCACCGCCAACGCCACTGCCACAGCATGCCACAGGGCAATGCCCAAGCAGATAATGCACAGAAACAGTACAGTCACAAAGCAGCCGACAAAGCCGCAGACAGCGCCCTCAAAGGATTTCTTCGGGCTGACGCTGCAGAACGGAGTCTTGCCGAAGGCACGGCCGAAGAAATAAGCAAAGGTATCGCTGGCCCAAGTGCCCAAAAGCACAATCCACAGGCAGATTTCGCCGTACTCAAATACGCGGAAGCCCAAATCGATATGCGGACCACCGTCAAAGGAGCGTAACAAAATAATGTGCGCAAACAAAAGACCGCAGTACAGCATGCCCCAGGCAGTAAGCGCACTGTTCTCTGCCCAATGCTGCTCACCTCGGTTGCAATGTAGCCACAGGCCCTCAATCGTACTGAAAATGAAGAACAACGCTGTGAGCATCACAATAAATGCCAGCGTATAAACGCCCTCCAGCTCAAAATAGTAGCCTGCGCCGGCAACCAACACCATCAGCACTGCACCCACACCACCGGTCAACGTGTAGGCATGATAGCCCTTGTTCTCCACCATCTTGTGGTATTCGTACCAGGCAACAGCAGCCAAAACAGCAACAGCAGCATTAAAAAGCATGCCACCCTTAGTGATAATGCCGACTGCCGCAATAATACCGATTACACCGGTAATAATACGTGTTAACATAGTTAAAATACATCCTTCTTTGAATTATAAAATTGATTGGAGCCCTGACAAAGTATACGGCGTCTTACTGGCTGACTAAACCGCCGAAACGGCGCTCGCGCCCCTGATAAGCCAAAATCGCCTCCACCAGATGATCCGGTGTAAACTCCGGCCAGAACACCTTGGTCGTCCAGATTTCCGCATAAGCAATCTGCCACAGCAAAAAGTTGCTGATACGCAAATCACCGCCCGGACGAATCAGTAAATCCGGCGCAGGCAGGCCCTTGGTATACAAATGGTTTTCAATTACATTATTATCTATATCTTCTACGGTAAGAGTACCGTTGGCAGCTTCTGCCGCAATGGTACGCACAGCATGCAGGATTTCTGCCTGTCCGCCGTAGTTTATAGCCAAATTCAAAATAATACCGGTGTTGTTTTTCGTTGCCTCTATTGCGTGCTCCATCTTCTGCTGCACAATCTCAGGCAGACCTTTACGCGAGCCGATAAAACGCACCTGTACGTTATTTTCGTTAAATTCGTCAATTTCGTTGGTCAGGTAACGGCTCAAAAGCTCCATGATGAAGTTTACCTCCGTCACCGGACGCTTCCAGTTTTCGGTTGAAAATGCATAAGCACTGATAACCTTAACTCCCAGCTTATCAGCTGCACGGACAATAGTTTTCAGTGTTTCTGCTCCGGCCTGATGGCCAAAGGTACGCACCTTGCCCTGAGCCTTAGCCCAGCGACCGTTGCCGTCCATAATAATAGCAATATGCTGAGGAATATTCTGCATATCCAGATCCTCAGTATGCATTACGATATTATTCTTAGTCTTATTTTTTGTTTGAAACAAGCCTCTAAACACAAGCATCAAGCCTTTCGCTAAAATTTGTAACTTGCTTTTAGTTTTCTTTACTTTTCCCCTGATTAAAGAAGAGGCGTGCCTCCCCCTTGCGGGAGGCCGCCTTCCTGATTTTGCATTGCAGTCTTGAATTACTCAATAGCGCCAACCGGGCAGCTAGCAGCGCAAGCGCCGCATTCTACGCAGTCTTCACCGATTTCGTATTTACCGTCAACTTCAGTAATAGCGCCAACGGGGCAGGTAGCAGCACAAGTACCGCAGCCTACGCAAGAATCCTTATCAATTTTCAGAGCCATTCGTCGCACCTCCTTCCTTATCTATACACAATGGTAAGAGCTAATCTATTAGCAGACAACTGCTGTTGTCTTACTACATATCTGCGCACCTCACGTCCTTCAAAGTCTGCCTCGCTTGCACGCGGCGGCAGCAGAGGCTGCACCTCATAGGTGCAGCCTGCGGCCTCCAGGCGACGGGCAGCCTCCTGGAGAGGCAGTGCCAAAACCTGTGGAATTTCCATTATACTTCCATTACTTCTTTTTCTTTGTTAGCAGCTGCAGTGTCGATTTCCTTCATAACCTTATCTGTCAGCTTCTGTACCTTTTCAGTACCCTTCTTAGCCTCGTCCTCGGTGATTTCCTTAACCTTTTCGGTCTTTTTGATAGCGTCGTTGGCATCACGGCGCAGGTTGCGGACTACAACACGATATTCCTCAGCTTTTTTATGTACAACCTTAACCAGGTCCTTACGACGCTCTTCAGTCAGCTGCGGCAGGTTCAGACGAATGCAGATGCCGTCGCTGTTCGGGTTCAGGCCGAGGTCGGATTTCATAATTGCTTTTTCGATATCCTTCAGAATGTTTTTCTCCCAAGGTTGAATAACAATCATACGCGGTTCCGGTACGGTTACGCTTGCCACCTGAGTTACAGGTGTCGGGGAACCATAGTAATCAACCATAACCTTCTCCAGCAGAGAGGGAGTTGCACGGCCAGCACGCAGGCTTGCCAGATCTACACGCAGAGCAGCAACGGATTTTTCCATCTTGCTCTCGATACCGCTGATAATTTCATTAACTGTTGCCATTATTCCTTACCTCCTACCAGGGTACCAATTTTTTCGCCTGCAGCAGCACGCAGAATGTTACCCGGTTCATCAATATTAAATACTACAATAGGAATGTTGTTATCCATGCACAGGCTGATTGCAGTGGAATCCATTACGTTGAGATGACGTTTGATAACCTCGATGTAAGGCAGCTCATCAAATTTCTTCGCATCCGGATTAACTGCCGGATCGCTGTCATAAACACCATCTACGCCTTTTTTAGCCATCAGGATAGCATCTGCTTCGATTTCCGCAGCACGCAGAGCAGCGGTGGTATCGGTGGAGAAATAGGGGTTACCGGTACCTGCGGCAAAAATAACGACTCTTGCTTTTTCCATATGGCGGATAGCACGGCGACGAATGTAGGGTTCTGCAATCTGACGCATTTCAATAGCGGTCTGCACACGGGTCGGAACCTCTAAGTTTTCCAAAGCATCCTGCAACGCCAAAGAGTTGATAACGGTTGCCAGCATTCCCATGTAGTCAGCAGTAGCACGGTCCATGCCCTTGTTGCTGCCGCTGAGTCCGCGCCAGAAGTTACCGCCGCCGTTAACGATAGCAACCTCTACCCCTGTCTCAACCACAGCCTTGATTTGCTTGGCCAAGGCATATACTACTGTCGGATCAATGCCAAAGCCTTTTTCACCGGCCAGGGCTTCACCACTAAGCTTTAAAACTACACGTTTGAATTTCTTAAGTTCTGTCACGATAACGACCTCCCATTTTTTACTTATTCCTATACTCTATTCAATAATTATACCAAAAATACCTGCTTTATTCTACCAAAAATTTTATGAAGAATTAGCGAAAGAAATTCCCCGGCTAATCTGACCATAGATAATTTTTCTATTCTGGCAATATTATTATAACCAAACAGCGATATAATAGTTTTTATCATCTTATAAAGAGGGGAATGTTTATATGGAACATATAGAACGTAACGCACAAAAAAGTAACGCCACCCTGGCAATCTGCATCACCGCACTGTTTATGGCGCTCAATATTATGATGAGCTCCTTCGGTCTGCCGGTACCGGGCGGCCATTTATATCTCAATGATGTTATCATCTGCACGGCAGCAATTCTGCTGGACGACCCCAAGGCTGCCTTCATCGTCGGCGGCGTTGGTGCCTTCTTGGGCGATTTATTCTTCTACCCGACACCGATGTTCGTTTCTCTGGTTACTCACGGCATTCAGGCTGTTGTCATCTGCCTCTTGGCACACCGCGGCGGCAAAGTAAGCTTCAAGGGCGCTGCTCTCGGCGTAATTTTAGGCGCTGTTATCATGGTTGTGGGCTATTCTCTGGGACGTGCCTTTATTTACAGCACACCGCACTACGCTTACATCAAACTGCCCTACCAGATTCTGCAGGCAGCAGTCGGCGCTGTCGGCGGCCTGGTGCTCTGCTTCAAGGCCGGTCTGCTGGAGCGCTTCGACAAAATGTTCCGCAAATAATTTTTACCGTTAACACAAAAGCTGTTGTACTGATATGTACCCCCAATACTGGACACCCAGTATTGGGGGTATTTTAATGAAATACAGCTATAAGTTCAAAAGACAGTGTGTAGAATTATATCGACAAGGGAAATGGCCTGAAACGCCTAAAGATATACCAAAAAGAAATTTCCATAATACAATTCGAATTTGGGCTCGGATAGAAGATAAATGTGGTCCAGAAGCATTACAACATAAAAATCATAGCAAGATTTGGTTACCAGAAGAGAAATACGAGCTTGTAGCCAAAGTATTAGCTGGTGCGTCAAATAAGGATACAGCTATTTCAGCAGGAATTAACGATGGTCTCTTGTATCAGTGGGTTAGATGCTATAAAATTAAAGGGTATCAGGGATTGGTCGCACAACGAAAAGGACGACCACCCAAGGAGCCTGAAATGAAGAAAAAAATAGAACCGGCAGAACTTACTCCATCAGAACGAGAAGAAATGATTCTGCTCAGAGCAGAAAATGAGCGCTTGAGAGCGGAGATTGCTATTGTAAAAAAAGAAATCGCCTTGAGAGAAAAGAGATGCGCAGCGCAACTCAAGGCGAAAAAGCTGCGCTCGTCCAAAAACTGCGTGAAGAAGGTTACAAACTGAATTATTTGCTAGATGCGATTGGACTGTCGCGTTCAACGTACTATTACGAGCTTAGCAAGACAGATAAAGTCAGCGAACGAAATGCCGACTTATCATCCGAAATTATTGTTATCTTCAACGAGAACAAAAAGCGATATGGTGTAAGACGCGTACATAAGGAGCTTCTGAATCGAGGTTTTCGAGTAAATCACAAGCGTGTCCAACGAATCATGAATCAGCTTGCATTGTTTGGAAAATGTCCCAAGGAAAAATACCATTCCTATAAAGGCGATGTTGGTAAAGTTGCTGATAACATCATCAATCGAGATTTCAATACCGAAAAACCTCTGCAAAAGTGGACAACCGATGTATCGCAGTTCAATCTGCCTTGGGGCAAATGTTATATTTCTCCGATTTTGGATATGAACAGCAATGAAATAATCTCTTACAATCTTTCTCTACATCCAGATATGGCGCAAATAAAGGACATGCTAAAAAAGGCATTTAAACGTTTTCCTTCTGTAAAAGGTCTTATTATGCACTCAGATCAAGGATGGCAATATCAGAATGCATTTTATAGGAATGAATTGCAAAAGCACGGAATCATTCAATCAATGTCTAGGAAAGGTAACTGCTATGACAACTGCATTATGGAAACTTTCTTTGGCAGATTAAAAAACGAGATGTTCTACGGATTTGAAAAAAATTACCCTTCGTTTGAATCTTTTTCAAACGCTATAGCTGAGTACATCGATTATTATAACAACAAAAGAATTCAAGCTAAAACAAAATGGATGCCTCCCTCTAAATTCAGAGAAGCATCCATGATGTAAATATAATTATTCAAATTTTTAGCGGTGTCCAGAAAACTGGGTACATATCATACGTTTGCTTGCGTACAACAGCTTTTTTATTTGCGTCTGCCTGCTCCCCCAGCTTGGACAGCAGACAAATTACAGCATTATTTTGTTATTACAATTACAGTGCGTCCTTAAACACACTGCCGCCGATAAATTCGCGCAGGATAGAATTATTGGGAATAACCTCATCCTCCAACGGCTTAACGTAGCTTAAAATGTTCAGCAGACGGCGCGCAGTAGTATAGGCCATACCTGCGGACTGCGGTACAGCACGCAGCAGCGGCTCCGCATATTTTTTCAGTACAGCAAATTCATAAATCAGCGTGGTGTTGAAAATGATATCGGCACTGCTCTGGTACGGGAAAATGTATTTTTCTTCACCCTCACGCACGTCGGACCAAGTCCTCAGCGTAGTTTCCGCATCATGCGAACGGAACTGACTGTCGCGCACCATGCGGCGTAGCAGACGCATATCGGTAGTACGGATACGGTTGTACTCATCAAAGGACATTGGTGTAAGCGCACTGACGTAAATTTTGATTTTATGTTCCGCTGGTACGGACGGTGTCAGCTTTTCATTCAGGCCGTGGATACCTTCGATAACCAGCACGGAATTTTCCTGCAGCTGCAGCTCATTACCACGATATTCACGGCAGCCGGTGCGGAAATTGTACTTGGGCATTTTGACCTTTTCACCTGCCAGCAGACGCTGCAGATGCTCATTGAACAGCTCCAGGTCGATAGCCTCCAGGCATTCAAAGTCATAGCTGCCGTCAGCCTTACGCGGCGAATCGACACGGTTTTTATAATAGTCATCCATAGAAATGGCAATCGGACGCAGGCCGTTAACTGCCATCTGAATGCTCAAACGCTGTGCCGTAGAGGTCTTGCCGGAAGATGACGGACCTGCAATCAGCACCAGCTTCAGCTCATGGTGACTTGCCAGAATGTCGGCAATATTAGCCAGCTTCTTTTCATGCAGCGCTTCCGCTACCTGAATAATTTTTTCAGCATAGCCTAAATCAATAATTTTATTGAGCTTGCCCACGGTATTGCAGTGAATCATGGCCGACCATTCTTCTGCCTCCTGATAGGCATCGTTAAGGCGCGGCTGGTCTACAAAGGGCGGCAGCACCTGCCAGTTGCCGTTGTCAGGGTAATTGATAATCACACCGTCAGCATACGGCAGCAGCTCAAAGTAAGGCACATAACCGGCATCCGGGCACATGGATCCGAAGAGATAACCGGGTACGCCCTCCAGAAGGTTAATCGTCAGCACGGTGTCGTCCGGCACCTGAGCCAGCAGCGCCAGGTTATCATCACTGCAGTTAGCACAGGCCATATCAATAGCCTCGGATTTAGGCAGACGCAGCAGCTTAATAGGCTCCCTGCGTTCTGCCATTTTATGCATATATTCTTCAATGCTGCGAATATCTTCAGCGGTGAGCTTACGTTCGCTGTTATCCTTGCAGTAGAGCGCGCTTCCCAGGGAATTGCGCACCTCCAGATGTACATCGGGATAAAGCTTTTTGGTTGCCGCAATCAGCATAAACAGCAGCGTGCGCACATAAACACGCATGCCTACGGAATTGTTGACTTCCACGAAATCAACAGTGCCGTCGGCAGTAAGCGGACGCTGCAGGTCACATTCCTCACCGTTATAGAGTCCCATAACGATGGGAGAAGTATATTTATCGCTCAATTTTTGAGCTAAAGGCAACAGTGTGCTGCCCTCCTCTACTTCGATAATTTGTCCATTGGACAACTGCAGCTTAAGCATTTTATTCGCCAACGGCTTGCATTGCAGCGTTGACCTTAGCAGCCATGCCTTTGATTTTCTTCAGAGGTACGGCGCAGACAGCGATACGCACACCTGCAGCCAGCGGAACTGCAAAAATGTTGTCCTCATGCAGCTTGTCGCAGATTGCATCCGGGTTTTTAGCAGGAATAGACAGGAAGAAGCCTGCTACATACGGCAGCATCGGCAGGCCGCATTCTTCTGCTTCCTTAGTGAACAGGTCGGCACGTGCCTTAATCATCTGATAATAGTAATCACGCTCGGCGCAAACCTTGGCTAGCAGCTCGGGATCGCTGTAAATGGTTGCCAGAGTGCGCATTGCCGGACGGTTGATGTTGGACCAGGTTGCACGGCTGGTATATTGGTTGATAGCAGCGAACTCGTCAATCACGCTCTTGTCGGAGGAAACGCCAATCATAGCGCCGGTACGCTGACCGTACATAGTGAAGCCTTTGGACATGCTGTAGCCTACGATGCAGAGAATGTTGGCAGGCAGACCGGAAAGCTTTTTAAAGATTTTGCGTACTTCTTCTTTTTCGCCGGCATAATCAATGTAAGCAACGTCCAGGAAGAAAACGATATTTTTGCCCGGTACGGCAGCTTCCTTCAGTATTGCCAGTACGCCGTCCATATCCTCGCCGCTCAGGCTATAGCCGGTAGGATTGTGCGCCGGAGTGTTCAGCAGATACAGCAGGTTATCCTGCTTAGCAAGCAGCTCATCAACCTTTTCCTTCAAAGCAGGCAGGTTGAACTTATTGTTTTCGTCCAGCATTTTATAGGTGGTAAAATTACGGCCCATATCCTGGCACAGTACTTTGTAAGCGCCCCAGTACCAGTCGGAGCAGAGCACGGTGTCACCGTTATCGGTGTAGTTCCAGATAGCATGGTGGATAGCACCGGTGCCGCCTGCGGTTGCAACTGCAGAAATGTAGCCTTCCGGACGGGAGTTGCCGAAGGCAGCAGTCAGTACGCAGTCCAGATATTCAGGCAAACCGCTGATAGGTGCGTAAGCAATCATTTCGTTAGTGGAAAGGCCACGGAAAACCTCCTCTACAGTCGGCAGGCAGACGAGCTTTTCATCCTCATCCAGAATAGCGCCGATGGTAGCGTTGGTAACGGCATCCTTGCCGTATTTGGCAGCAGCTGCCACTGCAGCAGCGTTAGCTCCGAAAATTTTATCTTGGGCAGATTTGCCCTTAGCGTGTTTTGCAGCAATACTCATAGTCATAGTTAACTACTCCTTTCAAAATTACAAATCAATTACCGTAGCGCCACTGCCACCGGCCTCCAACGCTGCCGTTTCCAGCTTCTTGACAAAGCGGTTGGTCGACAGATACGCTGTCAGACCGGCACGCAAGGCACCGGTTCCCTTGCCATGGATGAGGCGCAGCTGGCCGATACCGGCAATCAGCGCATCATCGATAGCTTTATCTACAACGGGAATTGCTTCATCCAGCGTCATCCCGCGCAAATCAATTTCCTGTTTGGCACTGCCTGATTTGGCAATGAACATCTGGTGTGCGTAATTGGCAGCAGCATTCTTGCTGAAGCCCTTGCGCTTTTTAGGCGCAGCATCGGTATGCGCAGGCTGTGCCTTGGTCAGCAGGCATTTTTTTGCCGGCACAGTCATTTTCAGGATACCCACCTGCACTGTTACATCGTTGCCGTTGACATCGGTAATAACACCATTCTTTCCTAAGGAAACAACAAAGACATTCAGGCCCTTCTTGGCCGTCTTGGCAGATAACGGTGCGCCCTCCGGCAGCGGTGCGTCCTCGCTCAGTGTTTTGTTGAGCTTCTTGCGCGCTTCCTCTGCCGCCTGCTCCAGGCGCTTTGTATCGAAGTCAGCCTTCATGGAGCGCAGCTCCTTCAGCACTGCTTCGGATTCACGACGGCTGCGGCGGTAGATTTCATCCGCCTGCTCACGCGCCTTGCGCAGCATTTCATTCTTGCGGCGCTCAAACTCACTCTTGGAGTACGCCAGTGCATTGCGCAGCTGCTCGCTTTCGCGGCGCAAGTCCTCAATCTCCTTGCTGCCGCTTTCATAACGGCGACGTTCGCTGTCCAGCTCTTGCAGTACATTTTCCATATGCACATGCTCCTGGTTCAGCAGCTCGCCGGCATTTTGGATAATATCCTCAGCCAACCCCAGACGGCGGCTGATGTTGAAGGCATTACTGCTTCCCGGCACGCCCATCAGCAAGCGATAGGTAGGACGCAGCGACACGGGGTCAAATTCCACGCTGGCATTTTCCATGCCCTCGTGACCGTAGGCAAAGGTTTTCAGCTCGCTGTAGTGGGTTGTTACCATCGTCAGCACACCCTGCTCATGCAGGTGCTCCAGCATCGCCATAGCCAGCGCAGCGCCCTCGTTCGGGTCAGTACCGGCACAGATTTCGTCAATCAGCACCAAATCTCCTGCTTTGACCTCGTTTAAAATACTGATTAAATTCGTCATATGAGCAGAGAAGGTTGACAGGCTCTGCTCAATGCTCTGCTCATCGCCGATATCCGCATAAACTGCGCAGAACACCGGAAGCTTGGCACTGCTTGCAGGGATAAACAGACCGATTTGCGCCATCAGCGCAAAGAGGCCTACAGCCTTCAGTGCTACCGTTTTACCACCGGTATTGGGGCCGGTAATCAGCAGCATGGTGAATTTATCGCCCAGCTGTACGTCCAAAGGCACTACCGTATCCTTCGGCAGCAGCGGATGACGTCCCTGCGCAATTTCTACGCCGCCGCTCAGCACCAGCATCGGACGTACGGCGTGCTGCTCCTGCGCCAGTAAAGCTCTGGCACAGATAACGTCCAGCGTAGTAAAAATTTCCAACGAAGCCAGCAGTGCCTTCGCCTCCGCGCCCACGTTCTGCGTGAGCTGACGCAGAATACGCTCGATTTCTTCGTGCTCCTCTGCAACATAACGCTTGATATCATTGTTCAGATTGACAACAGCCAACGGCTCGATAAACAGCGTTGCACCCGTACCGCTCTGGTCGTGCACAATGCCGGGGAAGTTCATCTTATATTCCTGCTTTACAGGGATAACATAGCGGTCGCCGCGCATTGTCACGATATTATCCATGAAATACTTCTGGTTATTCGGGTCATGCAGAATGCTGTCAAGCTTTTCCTTCACGCGGTTTTTGGCAATCTGAATCGCAGTACGCAGACCGCCGAGCTTCGGGGAAGCGTTGTCCTTGATTTCGCCATGCTCGTCAATCGCACTGCCAATCTGCTTTTCCAGACGGCTGAACTGCGTCAGCTCCGCACCGTATTCGGCCAGATTAGGCGCAGTTTCCGCATTTTCCGCAGTAAAATCCTTCATCGAAGCAAAGGCCTGCACCGTTGTCTGGATATGCTGCAGCTCCTCCGGCTCCAGCACACTGCCAAGCTCCGCGCGCTTCACGTCGGCCGTAATATTGAACGCACCGCCGAAGGGGAAACGTCTGCCTTCATCCAGAATGCGCAGCGCTTCCGCAGTTTCCTCCTGCAGGCGCTTAACCTTACTGAATTCACTTTCAATCTGCAGGGAAATTATTGCCTGCTTGCCCAAAAAGGTTGCGGCCTTGGAGGCCAGCATATTTTTTACTTTATCAAACTCTAATGTCTTTACAGCAAAGCGTGCCATAGTTTTTTGCACCTCTAAATCTAAATCATAATATATTATTATAGCATATTTGCAAAGCTTTGTGCTACTGCCTGCAACAGCTATTCCCTCTTACCGAGGCTGCATAAAACGTAATACTGTTAAAGCGCAGGCATCACTTCGCGATAAAAAGCTCACCGTCACGCTCGTAGGCATAGCATTCCTGCTGCAAAATGCGGGCAATACGCACAAAATCATCTGTTACATCGGCATCAATATAAGCCACCAGCAGCTTTTCCGCATAGCTGCGTCCCTTATAATAGCCCACGGCATCCTGCACGAAAAAGCCGTCCGTATGCTTATAAAGCCCCTCGGCAAACTCATCTATCACCTGCTGCCACGGAGCAGGCTTCAAAGCACCGTTCTCATAAACAGCGCAGGGAATATGAAAAACGTATCTGTGCACTAAGGCAACCTCCTTCAACCCTCTTTATCCAAAAACGGCCACCGGCAGACGCTTTGCTGCCAATGGCCGTTTATCTTCTGACTCACTGCAACAGCAGCTCAGAGCTACACTGATTTAGTTTTCGTGATGGCGTTCCTTATTCTTGCGCACATACTCCATAATAATGCCGGCTGTTTCTTCAATCGCACGGTTGGAAACGTTGATAATCTGGCAGTGCAGACGGCGCATAATGCCCTTAGCGTAAGCCAGCTCGTCATCAATACGCTTCATATCGGCATAAGTCGCAGTATCGGACAGGCCCATGGTTTTCAAACGCTCGCTGCGGATTTCGTTCAGCTTAAACGGGTCAATCAACAGGCCGATAATCTTATACGGAGGCACCTTGAAAAGCTCTTCAGGCGGAGCCAGCTCCGGTACCAGCGGCACGTTGGCAACCTTAATCTGCTTGTGTGCCAGATACATGCTCAGCGGTGTTTTGGAGGTACGGGAAACGCCGATAATAACAACGTCCGCCTTCAACAGGCCCAGAGGATTTTTGCCATCATCGTATTTAACAGCAAATTCCACAGCCTCAACACGCTTGAAGTATTCGTGGTCCAAAGAGTGAATCAGGCCTGCCTGATTTTTCGGCAGCAGACCGGTAGACTTTTCGATGGATTTCAGCATCGGTCCCAAAACGTCAACTACCTCAACATCACTGCTCATAGCCTTGTCCGCCATATGCTCGCGTAGCTCCGGCGATACGATTGTATAGCAGATAACCGCATTATTTGTTGCAGCCTCTTCTACAATTTTATCAATTTGTTCCTTGTCCTTTACGTAAGGAACACGGATAACATCAAATTTTTCTTCTACGAACTGACTGGTGGTTGCCTTAACTACGGACTCCGCAGTTTCACCAATAGAGTCAGATACAGCATAAATAACCGGATTAAGCTTCGTTATTATGATAATTACCCCCCTTACCCTCAGCCAGATCTACCAGCAGACGAGTAAAATTAGTTTTTGTAATACGTCCCAATACTTGGTACATGCGCTTCTTTTCATCAATGATTTTTACTACCGGCAGACAGTCGATTTCATTGTCAATCAGTCGGCGAGCTGCCGAAGCGGCAGGCTCATCCGGTGTAGCTACGATGATTTTGGAAATCGGCGTCATTACCATGACCACGGGAATATCACGCAAATCATTATTATTGATAGCAGCCTTCAGTAAATCCTTTCGCGACAAAATGCCGTTCATCATGCCTTCCTCATCCAGCACGAACACCGTTCCGACATCCTCAAGGAACATGGTAACAACTGCTTCGTAGGCGCTCTTGTCATGTTTAATCGCTACCGGTACCGACTGCAGATCCTGCACAGTAATAGCAGAAATTTCTTCCATCAGCATACCCAAAGTATTTTTACCGGTATAAAAATAACCAACCTTCGGTCTCGCATCAAGAATACCGCCCATAACAAGGATTGCCAGATCACTGCGTAAGGCAGCGCGGGTTACATTCAGCCTTTCGGCTATATGCTCGCCGGTAATAGGTCCGTCCAGACGTACAATTTCAGCAATTTGCTTCTGCCTGTTGCTTAAAGCTATGATCTTCACACCCTTTCTGTCTAATACAATAGTCTATAATATAGGTATAGTATACACTATTAACAGAAAAAATGCTAGATTGCGACACAAATAATTTCTGCAAAATTTAGCTGTATAGCTTAAATTTCTAATTGTGTTATTTTTATCTGCGCCCCTTGTCCTGACCGTGACCGCTGGGAATGTAATAGCGCGTTCCCATCAGCTCATCCGGCAGGTACTGCTGCTCCACCCAGCCTCCAGGGAAGTTGTGCGGATATTTGTAATCTATACCGTGCCCCAGCTTGGCAGCACCGGGATAATGCGCGTCACGCAAATGCTTGGGCACACTGCCGCAGTTGCGGCTGCGCACATCCGCGCGCGCCTTGGCAATGCCCATATAGGCTGTGTTGCTCTTGGGTGCGTTGGCGATATAGCACACTGCCTCCGCCAACGGTATCTGCGCCTCAGGCCAGCCGACAAAATCGGCAGCCTGCGCCGCAGCGTTGGCTACCACCAGTGCCTGCGGGTCCGCCAGGCCTACATCCTCCGCAGCACAGATAACAACGCGACGCGCCACAAAGCGCACGTCCTCGCCGCCCTCAATCATGCGCGCCAGATAATGCAGCGCCGCATCCGCATCACCGCCGCGCATGCTCTTGATAAAGGCACTGATGATGTCGTAATGCTGGTCGCCCTTCTTATCGTAACGCTGCAGTGCCGTACCGATAACGCTGCGCAGCGTTGCTACCGTCAGCACACGCTCGCCCTCCTCCGGCAGCATGAACTCGGCCTGCTCCAGAATATTCAGCGCACTGCGGGCATCACCTGCCGCAAAATCGGCAATAATCCTCAGCGCCTCGGGCTCTGCTTTAAAGCTGTTGCCAAAACCACGCTCCGTGTCGGCAATTGCACGCTCCAGAATCTGCTGAATCTGCGATGCCTGCAGCTTTTCCAGGCGCACCACCTTCATGCGCGAAAGCAGCGGCGAATTTATTTCGAAAAAAGGGTTTTCGGTAGTAGCACCTATGAGCACAATCGTGCCGTTTTCCACATAGGGAAGCAAAACATCCTGCTGCGCCTTGTTGAAGCGATGAATCTCGTCGATAAACACGATAGTACGGCCGCGTCCGTTGCGCCTGTCCTCCTGCGCCTTCGCGATGAGCTTGCGCAGCTCGGGGACACCGCTGGAAACGGCGTTGATGGCCTCGAACTTTTCGCCGGTGACGTGTGCGATAACCTTCGCCAGCGTTGTTTTGCCTGTTCCCGGAGGTCCGTAAAAGAGCACGGACTGCAGTACATCACGCTCAATCATGCGGCGCAGCGGACTGCCTGCGCCCACGGCGCTATCCTGCCCTACAAAGTCACTGAGGCGTTCGGGACGCATGCGGTCGGCCAAGGGCTTCGTCTGTCGCTTTTCAGTTTCAAATAAGTTACCGAATAGATTTTCCATCGCTCTTTACCTGTATCTTTCTGTGACAAAAATTATCTCATAAAAAAATTAATCCCCACAATGCCGTCCAGCTCCGTGTTTTGAACCTGCATGTGCAGGTGGGTGCCTTCCCTACCAATCGCAAACGTCCACTCAAAGGAGGCATGTTTTTGAAAGAAGGAGTATCAGGCTCCCTAGGTTAGAGTGTTGGCTCAAAACCTTTGGAGCAATGTAACGAACATCGCAGGGGTATAATTAACAACTATTCTTCAATTGTCTTTAACTTCTATCGACATACATATAATACCAAAAATGGAAGCGTTTTTCAACGCTTCCATTAAAAATTTTTGAATATTTATTTTGCTTTATCCTCTTGACAGAAGCAGGCTAAAGTGCTTATTTGTCTTCTTTGTCCTTCTTCATCAGCAGGCTGGTTTTGATGTGCAGCTCACGCAGCTGTTTTTCATCAACATCGTTAGGAGCCTGAGTCATCAAATCGGATGCGCTCTGAGTTTTCGGGAAAGCAATTACGTCGCGGATAGAATCGCGCTGAGCCATAATCATGATCAGACGGTCAAGACCGAATGCCAGACCACCGTGTGGCGGAGCACCGTATTCGAATGCGTTCATCATGAAGCCAAACTTCTCTTGTGCTTCCTCATCGGACAGGCCGATAGCTTCGAATACCTTCTTCTGTACGTCGCGGCGATGGATACGGATGGAACCACCGCCGATTTCGGTGCCGTTCAGAACCATATCATAAGCCTTAGCATATACCTTGCCGGGGTTAGTCAGCAGCAGCGGCAGGTCCTCGTCACGCGGAGCGGTGAACGGATGGTGCATTGCAACATAACGTTTTTCTTCCTCGTTGTACTCGAACATCGGGAAGTCAACAACCCAGGTGAAGGCCAGCTTATCCGGATCAATCAGACCACGGCGTTTAGCCATTTCGATACGCAGTGCGCCCAGAGAAGCAGCAACTACAGACGGTTTATCGGCAACGAAGAGCAGCAGGTCACCTGCTTCAACTTCAGCAGCTTTTTTGATTGCTTCGATGTTTTCATCGCTGAAGAATTTAGCGATGGAGGATTTTACGCCGCCTTCTGCCGGGAATTGCAGCCAAGCCATACCTTTAGCACCGTAGATGCCGCAGAATTTAACGAGCTCATCCAGCTGACGACGCGGAATATCTGCATAACCCTTAACGTTAATGCATTTTACCTGACCGCCGTTAGCGATAACATTGTTGAATACCTGGAAGGTGCAGCCTTGAACAGCTTCGCTGACATTTTTCAGCTCCATGCCGAAGCGCAGGTCCGGTTTATCGCTGCCGAAACGATCCATAGCATCGTCCCAGGTCAGACGTTGGAAAGGAATCTGGATATCCTTGCCCAGAGCACCCTTGAAGATGTGGTGGATTAAGCCTTCCATCAGCTCCAGGATTTCGTCAACCTCCATAAAGGACATTTCCATGTCCAGCTGGGTGAATTCCGGCTGACGATCGGCACGCAGGTCCTCATCACGGAAACAGCGGGCGATTTGGAAGTAACGCTCCATACCGGCTACCATCAGCAGCTGTTTGAAGATTTGCGGAGATTGCGGCAGTGCATAGAACTTGCCGGGGTTTACACGGCTCGGAACGAGGTAGTCACGAGCACCCTCCGGAGTGGATTTGCACAGCATCGGAGTTTCAATCTCGAGAAAATGATTATCATCAAGATAGTCGCGCATCAGCTTAGCAACTTTATGACGCAGAATCAGGTTGCGCTGCATTTCCGGACGGCGCAGGTCCAGATAACGGTATTTCAGACGCAGGTTTTCATCAGTATCAATGCCGTCTTTGATGTAGAACGGAGGAGTTTTAGCACCGTTCAGCACTTCGATATCATGTGCCAGTACTTCAATGGTACCGGTAGGAATGTTTTCGTTGATGGTGTCCTCATCACGCAGACGTACATTACCAATTACTTTGATAACATATTCGTTACGGATGTCTTCGGCAGTTTTGAAGCTGCTGCCTGCGCTTTCGGGATCGGCAACAACCTGCACGATACCGCTGCGGTCACGCAAATCGATAAAAATCAATCCGCCGTGGTCACGTCGTTTAGCAACCCAGCCGCACAGTACAACCTGTTCGCCGGCTTGCTCCTTGGTCAGCACACCACAATGATGGCTGCGTTTTTCATTAATCATCTTTAGCACCTCTACTTATAAAGTATTGAAATAACTAATAATATCATTAACAGCGATTTCATGTTGCTCGCTTGTTGCCATGTTACGCACAGTAACGGCATTACGGCTGAGCTCATCCTCGCCAAATATTAACACTTGCTTAGCTTGGAATTTGTTGGCCTGCTTCATCTGGGACTTCATGCTGCGGCCGTTAAAGTCGTATTCAACCTTAAAGCCATTGCGACGCAGCTCGATGGCGGTTTTGAAAGCCAGCGCAAAGTTTTCCTGCTTGGGGCAGACAACATATGCGTCAATGCTTTCATCAAATTCGGGCAGCAGATTCTGCTTCTCCAGAGCCAGCAGCACGCGCTCCATACCCATAGCAAAGCCGATGCCGGGGCGGGCTTCGTCACCGCTGATTTCCTGTACCAGTCCGTCATAACGGCCGCCGCCGCAAACAGCGCTTTGTGCGCCCAGCGGAGCGTACTGGATTTCAAAAGCAGTTTTTGTATAATAATCAAGGCCACGCACAAGATTGTGGTCAACCTCATATTCAACACCTGCAGCGGTCAGCAGCTGCTTCAGGCCCTCAAAGTGTTCCTTGCATTCATCGCACAGGCATTCCTCCAGGCTCGGTGCGCCCTCGCCCAGCTCATGGCAGTGCGGATTTTTGCAGTCCAAAAGACGCAGCGGATTGCGGTCGAAACGGCCTTGGCAATCCTTGCACAGCTCGTCAAAGTTAGGCTTGAAGAAAGCCTGCAGCTTTTCTCTGTGCTGCGGACGGCATTTGGGGCAGCCTACAGAATTGATTTTCAGCTTCAAATCCTTCAGGCCAAGGCTCTGCAGTACCTGCACAGCCAGCAGAATGATTTCCGCATCGACATTCGGACCGGTTACGCCCAGAGCTTCTACACCGAACTGGTGGAACTCACGCAGACGGCCCGCCTGCGGACGGTCATAACGGAACATAGGTCCGATGTAATAGAACTTCGTGGCAGCGTCATCCTTGCTCAGCTTATGCTCAACGTAAGCGCGGACAGCACTGGCGGTGTTTTCCGGACGCAGGGTAATACTGCGGTTACCGCGGTCGGTAAAGGTATACATTTCCTTTTCAACTACGTCGGTGGTATCACCGATACCGCGTTGGAACAGCTCTGTATGCTCAAACACAGGAGTTCTGATTTCTTTGTAGCCATATTGTGCGCAAATCTTGCGCATGGTTTCTTCCAGATAACGCCATGCGTTAACGTCGGAAGGCATAATATCCTTCGTACCTCTGGGTGCTGTTGTCAGCATAGTCTATCCTCTCCTAACGGCACTTGCGCCCTTTACAGGTCTGTGCCTTCTATATTAAACAAATCACGGCGACGCTCTGCCAACTCCTGCAGGCGCACCCTATACACTGCCACATTTTTCGGCATATTCAGTTTATGCAGATGGTGTCCGTCAGGCAAAGGCACCTTGCTGGCAGATGCAGGTCCCACACCAATCACCGGATGACGTTCCTCCATCATCTGGATATTATAGATACTTTCCGTACCGGGCTTGGCATAACCAATGTTTGCCAGATGCCCCAGCATATAATGCTGACGGTACAGATAGTAAGGCTCTAACCCTATCGCAGTAGCCATATCAGCGGCCCGCTGCACCATTTTTTCCGCTGCCTGCGTAGTCAGCACTGCCTGCTCCTGCTTTTGAAAGAGCGGTGCGCTGCGCTTCAGCGTAAGCGTATGCACAGTAAGATTCTCCGGTGCCAGCTTAACTGCCTGCTCCAGTGAATATGCTATCTCCTGCTCCGTTTCCTGCGGCAGACCGATAATCAGATCCACATTCACAACAGGAATCCTGCTTTTACGCACAAGCTCATAGGCATTGTAAAAATCCCTGACGCTATGACGCCTGCCAATCAGCTGCAGCGTTTTATCATGGAAGCTCTGCGGGTTGACGCTGATGCGGTTCACTCCCGCTGCCTCCATCGCCGCCAATTTAGCGGCACTGAAGCAGTCCGGGCGACCGGCCTCCACCGTGAACTCGCGCAGATGCTGCAAGCCTTCGCAGTTGCTTTGCAGCAGTTTTCGTTCCACTGCCTGCAGCAGACGTGCAAACACCTTATCACTCAGGCTCGTGGGCGTACCGCCGCCGATATAAAGTGATTTGACACGCAAGCTATGCATACCTATTAATTGTACCACATTTTGCAGGTCTTGTTCAATCATATTTACAAAGTTTTGCTGAGATTCTTCATCCTGCGGCACAATTCCCGCCGGGAACGAGCAATAGCTGCAGCGCGAAGGACAATACGGCACGCCGATATAAATACCGGTATCCGTAAGGCGCGTACTATCGCTGAGAATATGCTTCTGCTTCAGAGCAATATCCGTAAGCAGCCTTCCCTGCGCCATTGGCAGCAAATAATTTTCGCTCAGATATTCCGGCAAAGCTGCAGCCTCTACACCGCTGTCCAGCAGCTTATGCGCCAGCTTCGTCGGGCGCACGCCTGTGAGAATGCCCCACGGCAGCTTAGGCTGCAGACCGGTAAGCTCGGCAAAAACCTTCAGCACAACAAGCTTCACGCAACGCGTTACCTCGCCGCTCGCCGCAGCTTCGCTGCAAGGCTCGCTCGCTGTAAAGCTTTGCTCAGCACCTTGCAGGCAGGCGCTGACGCAGCTGTACTCACGCGCAAGCGTCAGCGTAAGCGCAGCGGACGGTGCCGGCTGATAGGCAAAAAATGCGGCCATGTCGCTCACAGGCCGCGCAGCATCAAGCTCCAATGTATTACGTAAGCAAAAAAACATTTAATTCTCCCGTCCTTCACCGGCATGCCACAGCTGCTTGTACAACACTCTGTAAACCGCTGCTACAGGTACGGCAAAAACCATACCCAGAATACCGAACAGCTTAGCACCGATGAGCAGGCTGATAATCAAAACTACAGGATGCAAATCAATCTTCTGTCCCATGAGCTTAGGCATAATAAAATTAGCATCCAGCTGATAATATACCAGATAAAAAAGCGCTACATGGAAGGCAGCCTCCGGCGCCTGACCGTAGGCAATAAATACAGCAGGCACAGCGCCCATCAGCGGACCGACTACCGGTACCGTTTCAGCAAGGATGGCCCAAAAGCCGAGCACCAACGGAAAGTCAATACCCAAAAAAGCCGTACCGATAGTAATAACGAAGCCGGAAATCAGGCTCAGCTTGCCCATACCGCGCACATAGGCACTCATGGTTCTGCCGATTTCGTCCACAACCTCCGCCGCCTTCTCCTGCGCGTCGTAGTTGAACAGATTAATCACCATCAAGCGCAGCTCACGCCAGTCCTTAAGAAAATAAAAGGCAAGGAAGGGCACGATAATCAGGCCTATCAAGCTCTGCACAATCCCCAGACTGGACTGCACAAGATTACGCAGCACCGTTCCTACAAAGCCCATCGCCCAGTTCAGCAGACCGTTGACCAGCATATTGAAATCGGACGGCAAGAGCGGAATGGTAGACGGGTCCTTAAGCATGCTGTCTAAATCCTGGATATTGGATTTGGCGGCCAATGCCGGCAGCTTTAGCAGGAACTCGTTCATCTGCCCGAAGAGCGGCAGAATGATGAAGCCGATAATCATAAAAATAAAGATACAAAAGGCCAGCAATGCCAGGATAATCGCCACTACGCGCGACAGCTTAATCATGCCGTGCGCCATGCGCACCTGCGCGATAGCATTAACCAGCGGATAAAGTGCGAAGGCCAGGCCTACTGCCAACAGCAGCGGCAGCAGGAAGCCCGCCATTAAATATAAAACATAAGAGATTGCCGTAACAACACCCAGCTTAAAAAAGGTGCTTTTACGTATTTGAGGCCAATATTTCAGCATGATGTTTTATTGCAGGAAAGGATTCCTGCGACGCTCCCAGCCCACGGTAGTAGTAGGTCCGTGGCCCGGCAGCAGCTTAACGTCATCATCAAGCACCATCAGCTTTGTTTTGATGGACTGGATGAGTGCGCGATAGCTGCCTCCCGGCAAATCGGTGCGTCCGATGGATTCGCAGAAAATAGTATCACCGGCAAAAACTACCTTGCCCGGCGCGTAGTAATAACAGAAGCCGCCTTTGGTATGTCCCGGCGTAGCAAAGGCTTCAAACTTCATGCCCGCCAGCTCCAGCACATCACCGTCATGTACAAGGTGGTCCGCAGGCTCATTTTTCAATTCTTCACCGATAAAGAAGGAAAGGTTTCTGTTCGGCTGTGTCAGGCAGTCGGCATCATCTTCGCCGATATACACCGGCGCACCTGTAGCCTTGCGCAGCTCTGCCAGCGCACCGATGTGGTCACTGTGGCCGTGAGTCAGCACAATAGCGACAACCTTGGCTTTGGCCTGCTCAATCATTCTCTTGATGGTCGGGTAATCTCCGCCCGGATCGAAAATAACGCCTTCACCGATAGCTTCGTTTACGGCAAAATAACAGTTGGTAGCAAGCATACCTGCTTCAACATGATAAATCTTCATTCTTCAACCTCCGTTGATAAATCTATGCACAATATAATTATAACAGCTTCGTGCTGTCCAGCAAAATAGTTACCGGACCGTTGTTCACCAGCTCTACCAGCATATGCGCGCGGAAGATGCCTGTTTCTACCGGCAACCCTGCCTTGCGGCAGCCGCCGACAAAGCGCTCATAATAAGCGTTGGCCACATCCGGTGCTGCTGCCGCCGTAAAGGACGGACGCTTGCCGTGGCGGCAGTCACCGCACAAGGTAAACTGAGAAACCGCCAGAATCGCACCGCCTACATCCTTCACCGACAGGTTCATCTTGCCTGCCTCATCCTCAAAAATGCGCATGCCGCACACCTTGTCAATAATATAGGCCAGATCCTTATCGGTATCGCCCTCGGCCACACCCAAAAGCACCAGAAGGCCCTTCTGTACCTCGCCGGTAATCTTTTCATCTACAGTAACACTGGCGTGGTCTACACGCTGCACAACTGCTCTCATTTCTTCTTGCCTCCGCTGCCGTTCGCCGTAGAAATCAGGCGTTCAACAGAATAAACACCCTTCATGCGGCGGATACGGTTCATAAAATATTCCAGCTGCTCCAGGCTCATGATATCAAGTCCCATGTGCATGGTAGCAATTTTATTCTTATCTGTATGACATGCAAGTGAGAAAATATTAATCTTCGTTTCGCTAGTCACATTCATAATATCGCTCATCAGTCCGGTTCTGTCTACGGACGTAATCACGATGTTAACCTTATAGACATCATCAATGCCTACATCCCAGGCAACCTCAATTAAGCGACGCTGCTCCTCGGGATTATTGGTCAGGATATTAGGGCAGTCCGCACGGTGTACGGAAATACCGCTGCCGCGTGTAATATAGCCGATAACCGGGTCGCCGGGAATCGGGTTGCAGCAGCGCGCCAACTTAACCATGATGCCTTCTTCGCCCTTAACGAGAATGCCGTGGCTGGCCTTAGCCTTGGACTTTCGCGGCTTCAGCTCTGCCAGTACCTGCGCCAGGTCCTTGGTGGTTTCCAGCTTCTGCTCTTTTTTATAGATTTCCACCAGCTTGGACATAACAGTGTTCAGTGTAACACCGCCGTAGCCCAGTGTTGCCAGCAGATTTTCATCCGTATCAATGCGGATTTTGCTGCCTGCTTCCTTCAGTTTTTCCGGAGACATCAGCACCTTAGGCTCGTAGCCGAGGCGTTTAACCTCACGCTCCAGCATTTCACGGCCCTTGACGATATTTTCCTCACGGCGCTCCTTCTTGAACCAGCTTTTGATTTTGTTGCGCGTATCGGAAGAGCCGACAACATTAATCCAGTCACGGCTCGGTCCGTTGGACTGCTTGGAGGTGATAACCTCTACGATATCGCCGTTCTTCAGCTGATAATCAAGCGGTACAATGCGTCCGTTAACCTTGGCACCTACGCAGCGGTTGCCTACATCCGTATGAATGCGGTAAGCGAAGTCAATCGGCACACTGCCTACAGGCAGGTCGATAACATCACCGCGTGGCGTAAAGACAAAGACCTCATCGGCAAAGATATCCATCTTGACAGTGTTGACAAAGTCGCGCGAATCATTCATATCCTTGTGCCATTCCAAAAGCTGACGCAGCCAGCTCAGCTTGGCATCAAAGCCCTTGTCACCGCCAGCAGAAGGCTTGCTGCCGCCGCTTTCCTTATAGCGCCAGTGCGCAGCGATACCGTATTCGCTGATGCGGTGCATTTCAAAAGTGCGGATTTGGATTTCCAGTGGCTGACCGCCATTGGAAAGCACAGTCGTATGCAAGGACTGATACATATTGGATTTCGGCACTGCAACATAATCCTTGAAGCGGCCCGGAATAGGACGCCACATGCTGTGTACGATACCCAGCGTGCCATAGCAGTCCTTAACGGTGTCTACCAGCACACGGATGGCCAGCAGATCATAAATCTCGCTCAGCTGCTTGTGGTCACGCAGCATTTTCTTATGAATGCTGTAAAAGTTTTTCGGTCTGCCCTGAATTTCGCAGCGGATACCGGCCTTCTCGACAGCGTCCTTCAACGTTGTCATAGCCTCGTTAATCATATCCTCGCGCTCACGGCGTTTAATTTTTACCTGCTCAACCAGGTCGTAATAAATATCCGGCTCCATATAACGGAAGGCCAGATCCTCCAGCTCCCATTTAATGGTATAGATACCAAGACGATGTGCCAGCGGCGCATAAATCTCCAATGTTTCCCGGGAAATAGACTGCTGCTTATGCACAGGCATATACTTCATCGTGCGCATATTATGCAGACGGTCAGCCAGCTTAATCAGTACAACGCGGATATCGCGTGCCATCGCCAAAAACATTTTGCGATAGTTTTCAATCTGGCGGTCTTCCTTGGAAATATATTCGATTTTGCCCAGCTTGGTAACACCGTCTACCAGATTTGCTACCACGGTGCCGAACTGCTCTCTGATATAGTCCAGCTTGTAATCCGTATCCTCTACTACATCATGCAGAAAGGCAGCTGCCAATGTTTTGTCATCCATCTGCAATCCCACAAGGATGCTGACAACACCAATCGGATGGATAATATACGGTTCACCGGATTTACGTGTCTGCGCAGCATGCGCTTTAGCTGCCAGCTCATAGGCCTTGCGCACGAAAGCTACCTGCTCCGGCGTAAGATATTCTTCTATACGCGCAAACAATTCATCTATATCAGTAATATTAGTTATTGCGTTTGTTGAGGGCATTCTCCCCACTCCCATCTGCACTTCATCAGCAACGCAACAGCTCGTGCTGACTCAGGCGGTAATTTTCTTTATAAATGTGCTCCAAACGCTCTCTTTCCTGCTGCAGGGTTACATATAGGGGTGCATCCTCCAGCGAGCAGCGTTTAATAGCAGCTTTTTCTATTATACCATTATTATAGCGGATAAAGCCAAGCTCTTCCATAATTTTTACAGCTTCTTCACTTATTTGTTCCGCATTAGCCACAATCAGCTCTTCAGCATTGACATTTGTCTTCAGCTTAAGCGCATTCATCACCAGCTTATAGGCCAACATCATAGCATCCCTGTCCGGATGCGTCAAAGCCAGGCGCTGCAAGCGCTCCTGCAAATCCAGCTGATTAAAGAGCAGCGTTACATGTTTTGCTCCCTGCTGCCGCAATCTGCGCATAATATCCGCCAGCGGATAAGCAGGCAAATCCAACAGCACTATTTCTTCGGCCTGCTGCAGCCTTTCCTTGCTCATCCCGGCAGCCTCCTCATAAGAAGCCAGCTCCAGATAATCCCCCGCAGTCTGCAGCACCTCGGCGGGCAGCGACTGCTTATCTTCGGTATAAGCAAGCACCTTGTTATGCACCTTGGCCAAGCCCAGCAGCAGACGCCATTTATCATCGGCAGCCTGACGCATATCCCCCAGCGTCACCTGCTGATGAATGCTTACGGCCTGCAGCTGCACGCTCGTTTCGTTATTCCAGACATTTATTTTCGGCTGAAAGGCAACATCAGCCACCATATTTTCAAACATATACGGCAGTAAATCCGCATTGTTCCACATCAGGCCGCGATAGGAATTATAGCCCTTATCCAGCACAAACTGCAGATGATTGCGCTCCTTGCCCATAGCGCGCTGATTGTGCAGCAGCGCCTGACGGAAGGCAAATACAGGTGCCTGGTTTTCGCAGCCGCAGGGCTCTAAGAGTGCCAGCTGCTCCAAATCCCTGATGCTGATTTCGCTGCTGCCGCTCAGCACACAGTCAATCGCCTGATGCGGCAGATAATCCTCCGGACTCAGCTTTTGCGCAACGTATTCGCGGAAGCGGCGCTTGAATTCCGGCAGCAGCTCTGCCGGCAGCGTCAGGCCCGCAGCCTGATGGTGACCGCCGTACTGCGTCAGCAAATCACGTTCGGTATCTATCGCCTCGTAAAGATTGAGCGCCGGAATACTGCGGCAGCTGCCCTTGGCAACGCCGTTGTTCAGGCTTATCAGAATCGTCGGCAGGTGGTATTTGTCTACCAGGCGTGAAGCCACGATACCGATAACGCCCTGATGCCAGCCTTCGGAAGCAAGCACGATTGCCGTATCGATATGCTTTTCCTGCGCCAGCTGTGCTTCCGCCTCTTCCATAATCTGACGGCTGATTTCCTGACGCAGCGTATTTTCACGGTTAAGCTCGGCGGCGATTTTCTCCGCCTTAACGCTGTCGTCGGTTACCAAAAGCTCCACCGCCAGCTGCGCATGCTCCAGCCTGCCCACAGCGTTCAGGCGCGGTGCCAGACCAAAGCCGATGTTATCGGAAGCAATGCCCGTTTCCGGACAGCCGCTGGCCTTAATCAAAGCACGCAATCCCACCAGCTTCGTTGTTTCCATAGCCTTCAGGCCACGGCGCACCAGCTCGCGGTTTTCGCCTATAAGCGGCACAATATCCGCTACCGTTCCCAACGCCGCCAGCTCCGTCAGTCCCTGCCACTCCGGCAGCCTGCCCGGCTCGCGCTGCTCCAGCGCCTGACACAGCTTGAAGGCAATGCCTACACCGCTCAAATCCTTAAACGGATAGCCGCAGTCACGCTGCTTGGCGTTGATAATTGCGTAGGCAGGAGGCAGAACCTCCGGCACCGTATGGTGGTCCGTAATAATAATATCCAAAGACTTCGGCGCATTGGCTACCTCGCGCAGACCGCTAATGCCGCAGTCCACGGTAATAACCAGTGTCGTACCCTTCTCCGCAATATTTTTCAATGCTTCGTCATTAAGGCCGTAGCCCTCGCTTTTACGCTGCGGAATGTAGGTGGCAACCCTGCCGCCGCGCTGCTTCAGATACAGGTACAGCAAGGAGGAGGCACTGATTCCGTCCACATCATAGTCGCCGTAAACCGTAATCTGCTCGCCTGCCGCCAAGGCCCGCTCTATACGCTCAACCGAGCGCTGCATATCCTTCAGCAAAAACGGATCATGAAAGGGCGTAGCGCTGCCATACAAAAAGTCGCGCATGGAGGCCGCATCCTGCAGACCGCGCTCCAATAAAATACCGGTGACCATCGGCGAAATATTCAGCTCCTCCGCCAAATAGTCTGCCATCTGACTGTTATATTCTTTTATATCCCAAATTCGTTCCTTGTGCATCATTGGCGGCTACCGCTCTCAGCAGCAGTCTTTTCTGCAGCCGGCTCTGCCTTTTTTGCAGCCTCGGCCTGTGCCGCCTCGTTATGCAGCAGCTGGGTGTGCTGCAGCATGGCGATGCGCTCCTGCAGGCGTTTATTTTCAGCCTCCAGCTGCTGCATTTCCTCACGCATTTTTTTATCCTTCAGATAATGCTTGGCCTTCATCGTCAGCAAGAAGCAGGTGGCAACCAGCACGCCCATTAAAAACGCACCGAGTATTACCAGCACCAGTGAGGCGCTGAAGCTCCAGAAAACAAAGTTCAACGATACTGCTACCGCATTCTGCACGGCAAACAATGCTACTATCATACATATAATTATAACTAAGATTAAAAAAGGCATTCAGCTCAACTCCTTTAGTAGTATAAATTTTAATATATTATAACTGTTATAATTCTGCCAGCATACAAAAAAATCCTGCTTATAAAGCAGGATTTTTAGTGTATACATGCTCATTTAAGGCCTGATTTTATTTAGTCCGCAAAGACTGACGGCAGACTGTTATTTTTCCTTCAGCTTCTCCAAGATAAAGGCTGTCACACGGCTCTGTTTGTCAACTTCCAGCGCAAAACGCAGCGGCTGCTCCTTGTCATCCTGCCAAAAATATTCGTAGGTCGTATTATCGGCAGCATAAACAACCGCATCAGGCATGCCGTACTGTCCTACAGCTCTGCCGGCACTGTCACCGATGCTTACGCCGCGCATTGTAATATATTTGGGATCGACTACGCGGATTGCCTCCACAGCCTGTTTTTTGCGGGCAACACTGATTACGGCGCCATCAAATGTATAGTTTATCTGCTTACGCTTTTTATCTATTTTCTCCTGCTTGACGGCACCCAGGCGCTCCTTGGCCTCCTGCTCGTCAAACTGCTGTCCGAGTGCGGCATAGCCAAGAGCAAAATCGTCCTGCGTCAGCTCATCCCTATTGCCGGCAACAGTATAGGGCGCATAGATAAAGCCGTCAACACCGTCCGATTCAGCCTCCAGCCAGTCACCGCTTTGGCGGATAACACGCAGCAGCGAATGATGCGGCAGCACCTTTAAAACATTACCGTCCTTGGCGGCACTGCGAAAATTAATATCATCCTCTTCCAGAACCACAAAGCTGCCCTTGTCATATCCCTTGATTTTTTCACCCGTATAAAACGCTTCCTGCTTCTCGGCAGCAGCACATAGCTGCATTCCCACTGCCAATAAAAGTGTCAGACCAATTGTTTTGAGCAATCTCATTGCCACTGCATCTCCTAACTAAATTCCGTAAGCGGCATGTGCCAGCTCCTGCACAGCCTTAACAGTATATTGCGAAGTACTGTATAAATAATTGTCATGCAGGCTTTGTACGCGGCCGTTCTTTACAGCCTTAATGCTTTTATAGGCCGGATTTTGTAAAATGCGCTGACGGAATTGCTCCGGGTCGCCCTTTTTACTGTAATCCCAGCTCGGAGTGATAATCAGCTCCGGATTAAGCTCCAGCATTTTTTCCTCCGACAGGTTCCCCTGATACGGAATATCCATGCCGTCCAGCGCATTATGTACGCCTGCATAATAGCACAGGCCGCTGAAGGTACCCCTCATGCCCAGCGGTCCGGTAAAGGAAAGCGCCAGTACATTAAGCGGCTTATCGCCTGCAGCCTGCAGCGCCTGCTTGCGCACAGCCTCCAGCTGCGCTTCCATGTTTTTGGCCATCTCCTCGCCCTTGGCTTCTTCGCCTACGGCAGAGCCGATTTCCTTGATAAACTTAAAAATATCCTGCACATTATTCGGCGTATGGCACACATAAACCTTCAATCCGGCACTGCGCAGTCCCTGAATCGGCTCCACGGTATAATCCGGGATGATAACAAGATCAGGCTGCATGGCCAGCACGCTTTCCAGATTGCTGCCCTGCGCTCTGCCCTTGACGGATTTGACCTTGTCACCGGCACTGCAGATACCGGAATCGTCAGCCAGCAGCGACAAGGCTGCCAAGCGCTTACTGTCAACCATATCCAGCAAAATTTCATCGGCAGATACGTTCAAGCTAACAATGCGCTGAGGCTTTTCGCTGAAGCTCAGCTTGGTGCCTGTTGCATCCGTCACCGTGTACAAAACCTTACCGCTGTCGGCGGTATTCTTTTCCTGCGGTCCGCAGCCGGCAAGCAGCAGACACAGCAGTAGGCAAACTAAGAACAGAATTTTTTTCATAATATACCTCACTCAAAAATAATATTTGTTTCTATCTGTTACTTATTATACAAAAAAGGCGGAAAATATGCAAATTCTCCGGCTGCTTGCAGCTGACTACTGCAATTTAACGCTGTAAAAAAGCACCTGCCATCCCCACATATTCGTGTAATGCCATACAGGTTATATCAAATGCCTGCAGCTGCGGCACCAGCCAACGCGGATTAAATTGCCCCTTAAGGTTGAGCGTATAATCACAGGGATAGGCGGCAACCTTAATTCCCTGCTCGCCTAAGTATTCATCAAAAAACTGCATGCTGCGAGGCATATGCAGCGCACTTGTCAGCAGCAGTACATTTTTATAGCCGCGTTCACGGCAGAGTGCAGCAGAATAGGCAGCATTTTCTTTCGTTGTCCTGGCCTGCGTCTCGACGATAATCTGCTCCTGCGGAAGCCCCAGCTGTAACAGAATACGCTCGGCGACCAGCGCCTCGCTTGCGCCATCGCTGAACACCTGCCCACCGCTGATGAGCACCGGCAGCGAATGCTGCTTCGCCAGGCGCGCTGCCGTCAGCAGGCGCGCCGCTCCGGCGGACATCAGGCCGCCGCGCTCAGTGCCATCCGGTACGGAACCGACGCTGCCGCCGCCAAGAACAACTATAACCTGCGCAGAAGCAGGCTGCTGCTGGCTGTAACGGTTCTCCAACGGCTGCCCCAAAAGCTTGGCACCCACTAAGGTGCAGCTAAGATATAACAACAGCGTCAGACAAGCACTTAAGCGAAAAGCTAAGCCTCCAAAGCGCTGGCGCTTACGCCATAAATAAATACTCAAGATTATTCCGAGTAAAACAAATAAACCAGGTGGCAGCAAAAAGGCTGCGATAAATTTCAATACATAAATCATTGTGCTTCTCCCTGCTTATGGCTAAAGATTATGTGAAGTGCTGTGCTTGCTATATGCTAAAAAGCGACAGCCATGCTGGTTAACAGCTTATCATTACGCCTTCTATTGTAGCCTTTTTCAGTAGTAAAAACAAGAAAAAATAGCCTGCGGCATTCATTTTTCCGAATGCACACAGGCTATAATTTTTAATTTTAATCTCTGCCGGGTTTCAGCTTACGCAGCATCATCCATAACGGACCTGCGAGGAAGGTGGAGGTATAAGCACCACTGGAGAAGCCTACCAGCATCGCAAAGGAGAAGTTGCGGATAGTTTCGCCGCCCCAGATGAAGATAGCTACAACAGCGAACAGAGAGGTACCTACAGTATAGATACTGCGTCCCATGGTCTGCCAGATACTGTTGTCTACCATTTCCGTCATACTTTCGCTGCGGCGATGGATTTTCAGGTTTTCACGGATACGGTCGAAGATAACGATGGTACCGTTGACAGAATAACCTACAACCGTCAGCAAAGCTGCAACGAATGAGGAATCAAGCTCCATATGGAACAGGGAGAAATAGCTCAGAGTTACCAGTACGTCGATAATCAAAGCGACAATCGCTGCCAGAGCGAAGCGGAATTCAAAGCGGATGGTGATATAAGCAATCATCAGGAACCAGGAAAGCACAATCGCCATAACAGCCTGTTGAATCAGCTCGCTGCCGACGGTAGCACCAACGTTTTCAACACGCTGGATAGCAAAGTCACCAACCTTGCTCTTAAGGTCGGTCATTACCTGCTGACGTTGCTCGTCGCTGATAACGCCGGTACGAATCAGCACGCCCTTAGAGCTCTTGGCATTGCTGTCGCTGCTTTCCAGCTGGATAATAGCATTGCCCAGATTCTTTTCTTTAAGCACCTCACGTACCTGAGAAACTGTAACAGGATTTTTGAATTCCAAATCCATGATACTGCCGCCGGTAAAGTCAATGCCCAGGTTGAAGCCCTTGAAGAGCATGGAGCCGATACCGATAATCAGGAAGGTGATGGTAATAGCGAAGAAAATTTTATAACGCTTAACGATAGATAACTTCATTATTTAGCCACCTCCTCTTTTGCTTTCGGTGCTCTTGCACCAAACAGGAAGGGACTCTTGGTGATGTTACTGTAAATCAAGAAGCGCAGCAGGAATTTGGTAACGGTTACTGCGGTAAACATACTCAGCAAGGTACCAAGTGCCAGGGTAACAGCAAAGCCCTTGATAGGACCGGTGCCCAGGTAGAACAGTACGGCTGCGGCCATGATAGTAGTAAGGTTGGAGTCAAGGATGGTTACGATAGCGCGGCCAAAGCCGGAATCCATCGCACTGCGCAGAGTTTTGCCGCGCTTAACTTCTTCTTTGAAGCGTTCGAAAATCAGTACGTTGGCGTCAACCGCCATGCCGACAGACAGGATAATACCTGCGATACCGGGCAGTGTCAGTGTTGCACCCAGATAACGCATTACCAGCAACAGCAGCATTACGTACAGCAGCAGAGCAATGTCCGCAACTACGCCTGCCAGACGGTAGAACAGCAGCATAAATACAAATACGCCGATAATACCGATGCTGAAGGCCTTAACGCTCTTGTCCTTGGAATCCTGACCGAGGGTAGGACCAACGGTACGGTTTTCCATAACTTCGATTTTAACCGGCAGACTGCCGCTGCGCAGCAGGATTGCCAGATGCTCGGCTTCCTCAACGTTACGGGAGCCGGAAATCTGTGCATGGCCGCCGGTGATAGCTTCCTGTACTACAGGAGCGGTCAGCACCTGGCCGTCAAGCTCAATAGCGATTTTTTTGCCTACATTGCGGGCAGTAAGGTCAGCAAACTTTTTGCCGCCCTCATCATTAAATTCCAGTCCTACTACAGCCTGATTGCCTTGAGAAACCTGTGCCTTGGCGTCCTTCAGGTCACTGCCTGTGAGAACAACCTTGCCGCTTTCATCCTTGAACTGCAGCATAGCGGTACGGCCCAGCATAGAAATAGCTTTTTCAGGGTCCTTTACGCCCGGCAGCTCAACAATAATACGGTCCTTGCCCTGACGCTGAATAACAGGTTCGGTCAGGCCCAACTCATTTACACGACGCTCAATAACCTTTACACTGCGGTTGACAGCGTCATCGTCAACCTTAAGTTCCGGCGTATCCACAGCCTGTAAAACTACATGAGTACCACCTTGCAGATCCAAGCCCTGTTTAATGGAATTAGCCAGAGGCGAGATGTATACGCAGAAACCGCCGATAATCGCCAAAGCGACAATCAGAAATTTCCCGAATTCATTCCAACGCAAAATAACTTCCTCCTTAAGATTTTTTTGGATTAACTGGATTTAATTTATAAGCTAAGCGGACTGAGAGTGGTAATCCCGCTTTCACTTGCTAAAAGCTGTACAAGCACGTCAAATTCATCCCGCGGCAAATTCGGCTGAATAAAAGCATCGTAAGCGATGCCCATGAGCAATGCGTTTTCCGCCTGCGGCAGAAAACGGTCATAATAGCCCGCGCCCATCCCCAATCTGCTGCCGTCGCGGCCGAAGGCCACTCCGGGCACCAGTACAAGGTCAAGCTGCTGCGGCTGCAGCAGCTTCGCCGGTTGGCGGACGCTGCGGATGCCGTAACGGTCAAGCTCAAAGTTCAGCATGTTCTCCATCTGAACAGGAGCCATCTCCGTAGCAGATTGCACCAGCGGCACGGCAACAGTCTTGCCGTCGGCCAAGGCCTGCTGCAAAACCAGGTCTACAGACAGCTCATTGCCAAAAGCCAAATAGCCCATGATGCAGTTCGCTTTGCGATATGCATCACAGGCCAGTATCTGACGGGCAGTCAGCAGACTGCCGGAGGCAGCCTGCTCTGCGGTCAGTTGCGACCGCAGCCTTTTAAAATACTTGCGCAGCTCAACTTTTTCTTCTGCAATCACCATCAGGCATTTTTAGCGGGGTTTTGAAAGCCGCTGATAGCGTTGCGTGCCATTTCGATTACTACGCCCTCGGCAATCTCTACCTTAACGCGTTTTTCGGAAATAGCAGTAATCTTACCATAGATACCGCCAATGGTAATGATTTCGTCGCCTTCCTTCAGGCTGTTTAACAAATCCTGTCTTTTCTGCTGCTCTCTTTTTTGGGGTTTCCACAGCATGAAATAGAATATGCCGCCCATTAAAACAAAGGGCCAGAGAGAATTAAGCAAAGCCATTGTATCTCCACCTTGCATATTGAACACCTCCACATTTTATCACTTCCCGCAAATTCGGACATATTTGCAGGCTCCTCTTGCAAACCTTTTAGTATGCAATAGTTTGGTTTATTTATACCACTTTTATATATTCTCTGTAAATCGGAAAAATCCTTGTTATCAACGATAATTTTCTAAGAATCTTTCGCGGAACTCAGGGAAGCAGTCATTAGCGATTGCCTCACGGATTTCCTTAGCGAAATGCAGCAGGAAATGCAGATTATGAATAGACAAGAGTCTCAGGCCGAAAATCTCCTCTGCCTTGAACAGATGGCGGATATAAGCACGGCTGAAGTTACGGCAGGCATAGCAGTCGCAGCCTTCCTCAATCGGACGGAAATCCTCTGCGTAGGTTGCGTTGCGTACTACCAGACGGCCTGTGTGCGTCATAGCGGTGCCGTTTCTGGCAACACGTGTCGGGAATACACAGTCAAACATATCAACGCCCAGGTTTACAGCCTCTACAATGCAGTCAGCAGTGCCTACGCCCATCAGATAACGTGCCTTATCCTTCGGCATCAGCTCGGTGGTTTGCGAAAGAATATCATACATCTTCGGCTCGCCTACGGACAGACCGCCGATACCGTAGCCAGCGAAATCAAGCTCCGTCAGCTGCTGCACGCTCATGCGGCGCAGCTCGGGATACATACCGCCCTGTACAATACCGAACATGGACTGGTCCTCACGCGTATGCGTTTCCAGACAGCGCTTAGCCCAGCGAGTAGTACGTTCGGTAGAACGCTTGGCGTAATCAAAATCTGCGGGATACGGAATGCATTCATCAAAGGCCATTGCAATATCAGCGCCCAATGCCTCCTGCACCTGAGTAGAAACCTCCGGAGAAAGGAACTGCTTGCTGCCGTCGATATGCGAACGGAACATTACGCCCTCTTCGGTGATTTTGCGCATAGCGCCCAGGCTGAATACCTGGAAGCCGCCGCTGTCGGTAAGCATACCGCGTTTATAGTTCATAAACTTATGCAGACCGCCTGCCTTGCGCACCAGCTCGTGACCGGGACGCAAAAACAGATGATAGGTATTCGACAAAATAACCTGGCTGCCCATATCGTACAGCTCTTCCGGTGCCAGAGTTTTTACTGTTGCCTGTGTACCTACAGGCATAAACATCGGAGTTTCAAACGTACCATGCGGCGTATGCAGGCGGCCAAGACGCGCACCGCTGCGCGGACATTCTTTAATTAGTTCGTAGGTTACTGCGTGTTTTGTCATATGCAACTCCTAAAATTATTTATCAGCGCCTTCGGCTTTGCGGCGAAGGCAAAAAATCTTATTTATTGAGCTCTGTAATAAACATGGCATCGCCAAAGGAGAAGAAGCGATATTTTTCTTCAACCGCTTTCTTATAAGTCTGCAGCATAATCTCACGGGTAGACAGAGTGCTTACCAGCATCAGCAGCGTGCTCTGCGGCAGATGGAAATTGGTTACAAGGTCATCCACCAGACGGAACTTGTAGCCGGGATAGATGAAGATATTCGTCCAGCTGCTGCCGGCGTGCAGCTGACCGTCAGCGCCTGCAGCCTCCAGAGTGCGTACTGCCGTGGTGCCAACCGCAATGATACGGCGGCCTTCGGCCTTCGCCTTGTTTACTGCATCCGCTGCCTCCTGCGATACGGTGTAGAACTCCTTATGCATCTTGTGGTCCTCAATCTTCGCCTCGCTTACGGGGCGGAAGGTACCAAGGCCTACATGCAATGTTACAAAAACCTCTTCACAGCCGATATCCTTGATTTTCTGCAGCAGCTCTTTGGTAAAGTGCAGGCCTGCAGTCGGAGCGGCAGCACTGCCGCGCTCACGGTTATAAACAGTCTGATAACGCTCCTTATCCTCCAGCGGTGCCGTGATATACGGCGGCAGAGGAGTTTCACCCAGACGGTCAAGAATTTCTTCGAAGATACCGTCATACTTGAAGCGAACTACGCGTCCGCCGAAGTCGGTGTGCTCGATAACCTCGCAGCTCAATTCATCGCTGAAGTTAATCTTGGCACCAACCTGCAGCTTTTTGCCGGGGCGTACCAGAACCTCCCAGTCGGTTGCATCTCTGCGGGTCAGCAGAAATACCTCGACATGAGCGCCGGTATCCTTCGTGCCGTGCAGGCGCGCCGGAATAACGCGGGTATCATTAAACACCAGCACGTCACCGGGCTTAAGATAATTTACCAGGTCATAAAAATGCTTGTGCTCAATTTCACCAGTCTTTTTGTCAACCACCAACAAACGTGAATGGTCACGTGGCTCCATAGGATGCTGAGCAATCAGCTCCTGTGGCAGCTCATAATCAAAATCAGTTACTAACATGTGAATTTCTCTCTTTTCTTATATATTACAGGACATAGCTTCCTGCTAACGGACAAGCTTAGCTCCAGGATAATAGTGTGCCAGAATCGTTTTATAGGTTGTCTTGGCATCAGCATTCGCCATGCCGCGCGCACCCCAGGCACTCAACCCCAGGCCAGAACCCTTGCCCTTGCCATGGAAAATTATTTTTTCCTCCTTGCCACCGCCCAAAAGATGGTAGCTACGGACTAAATTTTTCCAGACAGGCTTTTTTGACTCATTAACCTTGATGTCTATATCCTTACTGCCAATTTCCATACCATAATAATCTTCAATGGGAACCTTGAGCGTTTCCGGCACCGGTGTACCGGTTTCCAGCTCAAACAGAGCGCTGTTCAATCCCAGCAGCTCCACCAGCTCATCGCCGCTGATTTTTACAGTGGCAGCTTCACCTGAAAGGATAATATATTTTACCCGTCCCGTAGGCGTTCTGTCAACACCTGCGTCATCAAGCGGTGACAGACGTATGCTTGTCAGCTTACCCGCAGCATAGCCACGCTGCGCCAGCAAACCTTCCAAAAGCGCCGGTGTCACGCGGCGTTCCCAGGTATATTCAGGGCTGTCACTGTCGTAATCCTCTACCGACTGCAGATAGCTGACGGGAGTTCCCCAAAGATTTAAAGCACTTTCGGTTCTGCCGCCAGTGCTCGAGGTAGTGACTGCTTCGATGGCACTGCCGTAAGCATCAGCAAGATACTGCCCCTTCGTCGCCTGAATCAGCTTCGTCACAGCATCCTTTTCAATGCGCTTGCCTGTGCCTCCGTAAGGCAGCTCCCTGTCGGTCGCAAGCAAAGCATAGGCCTTATCGCTGTGCTGCATTTTATATAAAGCGTAGCTGCGGGCAGCAACCGCCTGCGCCTTGATAACCTCATCAGGCCATACGGACATCGTTTTGGCCGGCAGTACGCTCGCCAGATAATCCTCCAGCGGCAGTCTGTTGACTACCAGCAGCTTATTGCCCTGTTCGGCCTGCAGTTGAAAATCCCCTTTATAACTGCGTTTATTGATTTGCGGTGAGCTTTTGCCTGCCGCCGCAGCAACAAACGCTTCATTACCAAATACATTGTTATCATCAAAGAAAAGCTTTCCCTGCTGCGCATGGATGAAATATTTTCCCTTGGGCATCGTAGTCGTTTTGCCCGCTGAATCACGCACTGTGAATTCATCCTCACAGCTCAGCTCTGCCGTTGCCTGCCCCACAACAATTCCTATGCGGATTTGCTCGGCGGCAACTGCAGCAGAAGCAAATATAAAAGTAAATAACAGTACAGACAGTATCAGTAATTTTCTAAGCATATACTTTTCCTCGATTTTCGCACAACCCTTCCGTCTGCTCGCTGACGCTCGCAGCCACCTTCCCTTTCAGGGAAGATATCATGGGCTATCATAAAGATTCCAGTTGGCAATTACTTCGGACTTCTATATGCTCCCTGCAAGGGAGCTGGCAAAATCACGCTAGTGATTTTGACTGAGGGTTGTTGCTACTCTAATTATCCAGCAGCCTTTATCTGTTCACCATTTTAATATTTTTGCTTACAACCACAAATTTATCCTGCGTTGCTTCGGCCTTAGGCTTTTTGCGGATTTCGTAGCGGTCACGCTCGCTGAAGACACAGCCGCAGTACTGCTGGCGATACAGCCCCAGCTCCAGGCTGATATCCACGCCGCGCTGATAGCCGACGCGGAAATCCTCGTAATAGAACGGATTACCGAACTCCGCCGCTGCTGCCTCCGCCTCCTTTTTTATCAGCTCGTGGCGCTGATAGGGGCTGACGAGCAGTGTAGTAGAAAAGGCATCGTAGCCGTTTTCTTTGGCAAACTGCGCTGCGTAGCGCAGGCGCATACGGTAGCAGAAGGCGCAGCGCACGGTAGGCTCTGCCAGCATACCGCGGATGCATTCCTCGATAGGATAGCTTTTGTCGATAATAAGATTGTAGCGCTTTTTCTCACAAAACTCCCGCAGGGTGCTCAGCCTGTGCTTGAACTCCTTGTACGGATGAATGTTAGGATTAAAAAACAAAATATCAAAATCTGTACCCGCCGACGTCAGCTGCTCCGTAGGGTAGCAGGCACAGGGACCGCAGCAGGCGTGTAATAATAATTTCATTTTTCCTCCTGAGCAGCTAAGCTGCTTTACTGATTTTCGGGAAACGGCATTCCCAGATATCTATAGGTTTCGCGTGTTGCCATACGTCCGCGCGAGGTGCGGTTCAGCATTCCCTGCTGCATCAGATACGGCTCGATTACATCCTCAATGGTTGAGGACTCCTCACTCACGGCTGCGGCAATCGTTTCAATGCCGACAGGACCGCCGCCGAAGGTTTTGACGATAGTCGTCAAAATTTTGCGGTCGTTGCGGTCGAAGCCGTAGCGGTCAACCTCCAGCTTGGCCAGCGCTTCGTCTGCCAGCTGACGGTCGATAACCTCCACGCCCAGCACCTGGGCGAAATCGCGCACACGCTTCAGCAGACGGTTCGCAATACGCGGGGTACCTCTGCTACGGCGGGCAATTTCCAAAGCGCCTTCCTTGTCGATTTTTACATTCAGGATTTCCGCTGCACGTGTAATAATAAACTGCAGCTCCTCCGGCTTGTAAAACTCCAGGCAGCACTGCACGCCAAAGCGGTCACGCAAAGGCGCCGCTATCGCTCCCAGACGCGTGGTAGCGCCGATAAGCGTAAAATGCGGCAGGTCCAGACGCACACTGCGCGCCGCAGGACCTTTGCCGATAATAATATCTAACGCAAAATCCTCCATAGCGGAATACAAGATTTCCTCTACGGTCTTGGACAAGCGGTGGATTTCGTCAATAAAAAGTACATCATTGTCGCCAAGGTTGGTCAGGATTGCTGCCAAATCTCCCTGACGTTCAATCGCCGGTCCGCTGGTAACGCGGATGTTGACATTAAGCTCGTTGGCAATAATGTTGGCCAGTGTAGTTTTGCCTAAGCCCGGAGGCCCGAACAGCAGCACATGGTCCAGCGCTTCGTGGCGGGCAGCGGCAGCCTTAATGAAAATAGACAGATTATCCTTGACCTGCGTCTGACCTATATATTCATTTAACAGACGCGGACGCAGGCTGTACTGCCAGCCATCTGCTTCCTGTTCCGCCCCGGCAATAATTCTATCATCAAATTCCATAAGTTCCTCCTAGTAATCCTTGTGCAGCCTACTGCTGCAGGCTCAAATACCGCCAGATTATTTATCTGCAGGAAATTATTTCATCATCAGCCTTAAGGCCTGCTTCAATATTTCCTCGCTCGTCTTGCTTTCTGCGCCTTCGATTTTCTTGATTACAGGCATAATCTCGCTGTTGCTGTAGCCTAGGGAAGCAAGCGCTTCGATTGCCTCCGCTACAGCGCCGCTGCCTCCGGCAGCTACCGCCTCGCCGAAGCTGTCGCCGCTTTCGGCAGCCACGGGGTCGACCTTGTCCTTCAGCTCCAGCAACAGACGCTCCGCCGTCTTTTTGCCGATACCGGGCAGCTTGGTGAGCACCTTGATATCACGGCTCTGTACCGCCAGATAAAAAGCATCAGGCTTGACTGCGGATAAAATACCCAAGGCCATCTTGGGACCTACGCCGCTGATGGTCAGCAGCAGCTCAAAGAGGTCATAATATTCCCGGCTCAAAAAGCCGTAAAGAACAATGGCATCCTCGCGCACCGCCGTGTGGATGTGCAGGCGCACTGCTGTACCCTGCGTCAGCTGAGCAAGCTGTGCTGCCGGCATGAAAACGCGGTAGCCTACGCCGCCTGCAGTTTCGATTATGCAGTTATCTATGCCAAGGCTTTCAACAGAGCCCTTCAATGAACCTATCATTTATCTGCCCTCCTGCCATCTGCGCGTAGACGCAGTATTGATGCCGCAGATTGCCGCTGCCAAAGCATCGGCAGTATCATCCGGTTTAATTTTTTCGCGGATATTGAGCAGATGCATCACCATATAGATAACCTGCTCCTTCGTTGCACTGCCTGTGCCTACTACCGACAGCTTAATCTGCATCGGCGTAAATTCCATCACCGGCAGTCCCTTGTTGGCCGCAGCCAAAAGCACAACGCCGCGTGCCTGTCCTACAGGAATCGCAGTAGTCACGTTGCGGTTGAAAAACAGCTTTTCGATACTCAGCAAATCCGGCTTGAAGTGCTCGATAATATCCGAAATATCATCGTAAATCTTCTTCAGCCTCAGCTCCGGCAGCATATCCTTATCCGTCAGCACCGAGCCGTAAAAAACAGGGCGCAGACGGTTGCCTGTCATATCTACCAAGCCATAACCGCAGATGGCGGTACCGGGGTCAATTCCTAAAACCAGCATAAAAAACCTCTCAAAAAACAGAAAGCAGACATCAACTGCCTGCTTTCCTTTCTGCAACTATGCTTCGCGCACATTGCAGCTACTTCGTAATAATAATATTATTCCTCGTCGTCTTCCGGCAAGTCAGCGTTGGTGTAAACGTCTTGTACATCATCGCAATCATCCAATGCGTCCAGCATCTTCTGAACCTTTTCTGCGTCCTCACCGGACAGCTCAGCCATAGTATCGGGAACCATGGTGATTTCGGACATTGCAACTTCAATATTGTTATCAGCCAAAGCTTTTTCTACATCGTCATAAGCAGCCGGATCGGTGATAATTTCGAAGCCGTCTTCGCTGCTCTTAATATCCTCAGCACCTGCATCCAGAGCGATCATCATCAGATCATCCTCGCTCACACCGGTTTCGGCGCTTACTGCGAAGATACCTTTTTGTTTGAACATGTAGCTTACGCAGCCGCTGGCACCCAGGTTGCCGCCATGCTTAGAGAATACGTGACGTACATCGGCAGCGGTACGGTTACGGTTATCGGTCAGGCAGCTGACCATCATAGCAACGCCTGCAGGACCGTAGCCTTCATAGGTAATCTCTTCGAAGCTTTGGCCTTCCAGAGCCCCTGCACCCTTTTGGATTGCACGTTGAATGTTGTCTTTCGGGATATTGTTAGCCTTAGCTTTGGACAGAGCCAGCTTCAGCTTCATGTTACCGGTAGGATCTGCACCGCCCATACGAACGGCAATAGTGATTTCACGGCTGATTTTAGTAGTGATTTTGCCGCGCAGAGCGTCAGCCTTGCCTTTTTTATGTTTAATGTTCGCCCATTTAGAATGTCCTGACATTGTAAATTCCTCCAAACTTTCTCTTTGCCATATTTATTTAAGCATTTACCATAATATTTTACCACGCCGGCTCTGTTTTTTCAACAGCAAACGCCAGCAGATAGCTTTATTTTGCAAAAACATCCTTAATGCTGTAATAATGCAAAAAGATTCCCTGACTCGCCAGCTCCTGAATTTCCTCTAACGTCGCCAGCTTGTATTCCAGTGCCTCATTAGGGCGGATTTTTACCTGCTCCGGTGCAAAGGGCAGCGTAAAAAGATAGCAGTCAACAAAATAATTATCGCCCTCGCCCGGATTTTCTCGGTGATAGGTCAGCGCCGGTCCGCCTGTGCAGGCAGAAACATCCAGACCGGTTTCCTCCCACACCTCGCGGTTCACAGCCTCGCGTGAGCTTTCGCCCGCCTGCACCGCACCGCCGGGAACCTCCCACCAGCCGGCAGCCCAGGCCTTCGTCAGCACGCGTCTGGTAATCAGAAAGCGTCCGTCTGTGTTGCGCACAACGCCCAGCACCGTCAGATGGTATTCACCGTCCTGCAGTATCCAGTCATTTTTCTTCATCGTCCGTCCGGTAAGACGGCGTTCACTGTCATAAATATCCCATTGCTCCATTTTAGATTCCCCCTCTTAAAGCAAGCGCGGCAAATATTTAAAAATCAGCCAAAAGCCACAGGTCATAGCGAAGGCAATGCTGCCGCTGTCATAATCTATATAACCGAGATACAGGCTGTTTAAGCCCGTAACAAAAATCATATTCAGCCACATAAAGCCGTAGGCCCACAATAATATCTGCACCCACAGCGGCGGCTTTTTATAGGGATGAGGCTCATTATTCTTTGTCATGCTTATCTTCCTCATCTAACAGCTGCACAGCCTCCAGCTGCTTCTGCAAGCGTGCTGTATAGCGCTTGGTGGTATGCAGGGCGTTTTGCCCCTCCTCCAGCTTTTTGGCTGTTTTATCAAGAGCTGCTTCCAATCCGGCAAGCTCCTGCTTCACCTTGTTCAGCAGCTGCCAGACCTCGGTAGTACGCTGCTGCACCGCCAACGTACGGAAGCCAAGCTGCAGGCTGTTCACCAGCGCCGCCAGCGTTGTCGGCCCCGCTACGCACACTCTGAACTTCAGCTGCAGCTCCTCGGCCAGTCCCGGCAAGGCCAGCGCCTCCGCAAACAGGCCCTCACTCGGCAGATACATTACGGCAAAATCCGTCGAATACGGCGGGCAGATATATTTTTCGCAGATATCCTTCGCTTCGCTCTTCAAGCGTCGCTCCAGCTGCTTCGCCGCTGCATCCGCCGCCTGCGTATCACCGGCCTCACGCGCCTGCTGCAGGCGTTGGTAATCCTCCAGCGGAAACTTGGCGTCAATCGGCAGCAGCACCTCCTGCTCCCGCTGCCCCGGCAAACGCAAGGCATATTCCACACGCAGGCCGCTGTGCGGACGCACCTCAGCATTTTCCACATATCTGGCACGGTCAAGAATATCCTTGAGGATATTGCCAAGCTGCATTTCGCCCCAAGTGCCGCGCACCTTGACGTTCGAAAGAACGCGCCGCAGCTCATCCACGCCGCAGGAAAGGCTTTGCATCTGTCCCAAGGACTGGTGCACCTCGCCCAAGCACTTGTTGACCTGCGCAAACTTCTGCTCCAGCGATTGATTAAGGCGCTCGTCCACAGTCATGCGGATGCGCTCCAGGTTCTGGTCCGTCATATCCGCCAGACGCGCCACCCGCTTGTCAATCTGCTCGCTCAGCCTGTCGCTCGCCGCCTGGTTTTCCAAGCGTGCCGCCCGCGCCAGTGTGCTCTGCTCGCCGCGCAGGTCGTACATGCTTTCCGCAAGCCTGCGCTCCAAAAGCTCCAGCCGCTGCGCCGTCATATCCGCCTTCGGGCGTCCCTGTATCAATAATATTATCACACCTGCCAACAGCAGGGCTATGACAATCATCAAAGCTATAGCCAATGTACTCATTTCTTCTTTGTTGACCTCCGTTATTTTTTTATTATAGCAGAAATGCAGTACATAGCCAACACATTAACGAACGAAATTTTTATATTTAACAAGATATTTTCATAATATCACTTTTTTAACAAAATCAGCTTACATCTGCGCCCAAATCGTGTATAATATATTCATACATTATTTATTCCAAAGAGGTATTACATTATATGATAGATGAAAGTCCTAATCTCAACTCTGCTGATAAAATCCTCGAGGCCGCAACCAAGCTGTTTGCCATGGACAGCTTCGCTGCCGTATCTATTAAGCAGATTTCTGTTGCCAGCGGCGTCAACAGCGCGTTGATTTCCTATTATTTCGGCGGCAAGAAGAATTTATATCAGGAGGTTTTATATACCGAGGCTGAAAAATTTCTGAAGCTGCAGGATAAAATCCGCCAGCAGCCAGGTTCACCGCTGACCAAGCTGCGTACCTATGTAGACGGCATTGCCGAAATGCAGCAGCAGAACCCCTATAACATTCACCTGATTTACCGCGAGCTGCTGACTCCGCAGCCCATGTTTGAAAATTATGTGCGCAGCAAGCTGTACCGCATCCATCAGTTCATGACGGAGCTGGTTGAGGAAGCGATTGCCTGCGGCGAAATCGTTGCGGATATCAAAGCAACCCACGTTGCCTTCACTCTGGAAGGTATTATCATGTTCTTCTTTTTGATGCACAGCCATATCTGCGAGCTGGGCAATTTCCAAAACGGCGCTGAGCTTGATTACCTGCTGCAGGCACTCAACACCTACCTTGCATCACTTAGTAAAAAATAAATATATTCCTTAAATAAAGCTGCTTCAAAGCAGCTTTATTTTTGTTTACAACTTTGTTGCTTGACGCTATCTTCTTTAGAACCTATAATTTAATTGAACGATTAAAAATTTTACAACAATAAAATTATTCTGCAAGGGAGCTGTTAAATCATGCAGTCTATTATGGAAAAACTTCCCAACCTTCCTGATAAAAAGAAACTTGTTGCCGGAGCTGCCGTTGTCGTACTGGCAGCCGCAGGCTGGCAGCTTTACAGCAGTATTATGCATAAGCCACAGGAGGCAAACTACATCCCCATCGTCAGGACTATGACGATCGGCGAAAGCATTGCCGATTCCTCCACCGTCTATCCCGGCGAGGTACGCGGGCGCTACGAAAGCCAGCTGGCCTTCCAGACTGCCGGCAGAATCGCTTCCCGTCTTGTCAACGTAGGTGACCGGGTACACGCCGGCCAGATTCTGATGACGATTGACCCGAAGGACGTAAACCAAAGCGTAGAAGCAGCCAATGCACAGCTGGCATCCGCAGTTGCCAACCAAAAGCTGGCGGCCGACAATGCGGCACGCTTTAACAAGCTGTATGCCGGCGGTGCTGTGAGCGAAGCAACGCGCGACCAGTACAACACCCAGCTGGAGGCAGCCAATGCTACGCTGCGTCAGGCACAGGCCAACGCCAACGCCAGCGGCAACCAGCTGAGCTACACGCAGCTGACGAGTGATGCCGACGGCGTTGTAGCAGCCATCACCGGCGAAGCAGGTCAGGTAACGGCAGCCGGTACGCCGATGGTCACCATCGTGCGCAGCGGTGAGCGTGAAATCCAGATTAACGTGCCGGAAAACGTCACGCTGAGTGTCGGCCAGCAGGCAGAAATCAGCTTCTGGGCGCTTCCCGATGTTACGGCGAAGGGCACTGTCCGCGAAATTGCGCCTATTGCCGACAGCATTACACGTACCTATAAGGTGCGCGTTGCGGTGCCGCAGCTGCCTGCAGAAGCGAAGCTCGGCATGACTGCCAAGGTAAGCTTTAAGGACGCTGCGGCAGCAGCGGACGAGCTTGTTATCCCCGCTACCGCGCTGTATCAGGTAAACGGCAAGACGCAGGTCTGGCTGGTACGCAATAACCGCGCTGTACTGCAGGACGTTAAGGTTGCCGGCTATGTAGGCAACAATGTGCGTCTGGCAGGCGGCTTAAACAAGGGTGATATTCTGATAACCGCCGGCCTCAGCAAGCTTGTCGATAACCAACAGGTGCGTCTGACCAAAGGCGGTGATATCTGATGTCAAACAATGAAAAACATCATGCCAACTGGGCAGAATGGGCTATTAACCATCGCCAGTTAGTTTACTTCTTCGCTGTGCTTGTGCTGATTATGGGTATGTTTTCCTTTAAATCGCTCGGCCGCAGCGAGGACCCCAGCTTTGCCGTCAAGCAGATGGTAGTATCCGCAGCCTGGCCCGGTGCTAGCGCCAAGGATGTCGAGATGCATCTGACCAATACGTTGGAAAAGCAGATTCAAAGTCTGCCGCAGGTTAAGAAAATCACCAGCTATTCGCGCCCCGGTGTCTGCGTTATTACGGTAGCGCTCAAGGATGAGGTTACCGGCAACACGGTACGTCAGCGCTGGCTGGAGCTGCGTAACATCGTCAATGACGGCAAGAAGGACTTGCCTTCCGGTACCGTAGGTCCCTTTTATAACGACCGCTTTGATGACGTTTACGGCAATATCTACGCAATTACCGGTGACGGCTTCACCTATGAGGATATGCGTAAATACGCCGAAAAAATTAAGCTGGACTTCTTCAGCGTGCCTGATGTCAAAAAGGTTGAGCTGGTAGGCGTGCAGCCGGAAAAAATCTTCGTGCAGATGCAAACTGCCAAGCTGGCACAGCTGGGACTGGATATCAACAGCATTGCCAACACCATCAAAGCACAGACCTCGGTCAATGCCAGCGGTATGATTGAGGCCGACACAGCCAACTCCTACCTGCGCATTACCGGCAGCCCCGACAGCGTGGAAAATATTGCTGCCATCCCCATCAATGCCAACGGACGTGTCTTCCGCCTGGGTGATATCGCAACCATCACCCGCGGTTATGCAGACCCGCCGGAAACAATGATGTACTATAACGGCAAGCCCGCAGTCGGCATCGCACTTTCTATGGAGGACGGCGGCGATAACATTAAGCTTGGTGAAAATCTGGCCAAGGAAATCGCCCGCATCCAAAAGGAGCTGCCGCTCGGGCTGGAGCTTAATCAGGTTGCCAACCAGCCTGAGGTAGTAAAAAAATCCATCAGCGAATTCTCCGAAAGCCTTTACGAGGCAATTATCATCGTCCTGGTAGTCAGCCTGATGACGCTCGGACGCCGCAGCGGTTACGTAATTTCCTGCTGCATCCCGCTGATTCTGTTAGGCTCCTTCTGCGCCATGTTCGCTTTGGGCATTGATTTGCATAAGGTATCTCTGGGCGCACTGGTTGTTTCTCTTGGTATGCTGGTCGATGACGCCATAGTTGTCGTTGAGCTGATGGAGGTAAAAATGTCCGAAGGCATGCCGCGTAAGGAAGCAGCCTCCTATGCCTTCAAAACCTGCGCCTGGCCGCTTTTGACAGGCACCACCATCACCTGCCTCGGCTTTATGCCGATTGCCTTCTCCAAGGCCAGCGCTTCGGAATTTGCCTACAGCCTCTTCCCGGTTATGACCGTAACCCTGATGCTGTCCTGGCTTGTTTCTGCAACCTTGGCTCCGGTATTGGGCTATGAATGGATACGTCCTACCGTTATCAAGCAGGAATCTTATGACAACAGCTTCTACCGCGCCTTCCGCAAGCTGCTGCACTGGGCCTTGGGACACCGCATCACGGTTATCGGCATTACATTGGCGATGCTAGGCCTGTCCATGTTCATGCTGCGCTTCGTCAGCCAAGAATTCTTCCCCGCCTCCGTTCGTCCGGAGCTGTTGGTAGAGCTTAATATGCCTGAGGGCAGTTCAATTAAAACTACAGATGCCGCAGCACGCAAGCTGACGAATCTGATTAAGGATGATAAAGAATTAGACCATGTTTCCACCTACGTAGGCGAAAGTGCACCGCGTTTTGTGCTGGTAATAGACCCGGTACAGCCGCGTGATAACTATGCACAGCTCGTTGTTGTAGCCAAGAGCGTTGAGGACCGCAAAAAACTGGAGAAGCGCATCAGCAAGCTTGCTGCCGAGCATTTGCCGGAGGCTATCGTCTACTCCCGCTCGATTCCGCTCGGTCCGCCTGCTCCCTATCCTGTTATGATCCGCGTCAGCGGCAACAACGACGCGCAGGTTAAGGAATATGCGCAGAAGGTGCGCAAGGTTATGGCCGCTAATCCCTATGTCAACATGACACGTCTTGACTGGCTGGAGCAGACCAACGCCGTTAAGCTGAAGGTCGACAATGACAAGCTGCTGCAAATGGGGCTCACACGTCAGACTGTGGCCAACGCTCTGCAAGCCCAGGTATCCGGTTATACCGTGGCAACCTATCTGGAGGGCGACCAGCAGATTGGTATCGTTTTCCGCCTGCAGCCTGACCAGCGTGCAGATATTTCACAGCTGGAAACTATTTCCATTCCTACGAGCAAGGGCGCTGTGCCGCTGTCGCAAATTGCGCATCTTGATTACACCAGCGAGGACAATATCATCTGGCGCCGCAACCTGCGTCCTACGATTACCGTCAACGGCGGTATTGTCGACGGCGTTACCGGCAACGATGTTACCAAGCAGGTGTATAAGGAGCTGGAGCCGTTGCGCAAGGAGCTGCCTGCCGGCATGAGCATTGAGGTCGGCGGTTCGCTGGAGGACAGCAACGATACATTGAATTATCTGATGAAGCCTATACCGCTGATGCTGCTGCTGATTGTCGTTCTGATTATGCTGCAGATGCAGGATATCCGCAAGCTGCTGGTTATTATGCTGACGGCGCCCATGGGAATAATCGGCGTTATCTTCGGCCTGCTGCTGTTCAATTCCGCGTTGGGCTTTATGGCGGAGCTGGGTATTCTGGCGCTCACCGGTACGATTATCCGTAACAGTATGGTGCTGGTTGACCAGATTCAGCAGCATCTTGATGCCGGGATGGAGCCTGCCAAGGCGATTACGGAATCGGCGATTGTGCGTTTCCGTCCTATTATGCTGGCAGCCTTCACTACGGTACTGGGATTGATTCCTATGTTCGCCAGCCAGTTCTGGAATGCGATGGCTGTGGCTATTGCCTGCGGCCTGACCGGTGCAACGCTGCTGACGCTGGTGGTACTGCCGGTGCTGTATGCAATTGTGTTTAAGGTTAAAGCAAAATAGAGCTGAGATTGTAAGGCAGCCACTCTTCCCTTGACATTCTCCTGAATTTCAAGTAAACTTAAACCATGTTCTTCCCAAACTGCAGGTAATATTACGCTTCCAGCTACCTTACCTACGGACAAGAAAATAAGCAGTATATCCTGCAGCTCCACTTTAGCTGCAGAAGCTTAAGCAAGGCCATTTATCTGGTACATTCTAAGAGTAGTACGAACTGACGATTTTTTAATCGTCAGGGTACTGCTCTTTTTTGTTTTTGCGCTGCTTATGTATTTTTTATTGCATCTGTGTTAAAATGAAAGGAGAGAAACCATGCAAGACCTGCTAAAAAAATTTGCCAACCTAACGATTCAAAGTGACTTCATCTTCAAAAAGGTTATGTCGCGCAAGCGCATCTGCAAGCATCTGTTGGAGGAGCTGCTGCAGATTGAGATTGCGGACATCAAGTACCTGGAAGCAGAAAAGACGCTTGAGCCTGAGTACACCAGCCGTGGCATCCGCCTTGATATCATCGTAGCGGACGATAAAAACACGCACTATAATCTGGAGATGCAGGTGAAAAACAAGAAGAATCCCGATACTGATACCTACGTTCTACCTAAGCGTTCGCGCTATTATCAGGCGCTGCTTGATATTGATTTGCTGCAGAAGGGACAGCCGTATGACCTGCTGCCACCGACCTTTATTATTTTTATCTGCGTTTTTGATTTCTTTGAACAGGATAATTACGTTTATACCTTTAAAAAGTGTTGTCTGGAGAATCGGGAGTTGGAGCTTCCAGATGAAGCGACAACCATGATTTTAAACACAAAAGGTACGCATGGCGATATTTCTAAAGACATCAAGAGCTTTTATGATTATGTAAACAACCACATTGTAACTACTGATTTCACCAAGCAGATTGACGATGAAATCAGCTATCTGAAACTCGATACGAAAGTGAGGCGGGAATTTATGCTTATGGAAGCTCGTTTGTTAGATGAAAGACGTGAAGGCGAAGCTGCGGGTATTGCCAAAGGTGAAGCTAAAGAGAAACTCGCTACTGCTAAACGTATGCTGGCTAAGGGCTGCTATTCTCTCGAGGTTATCGCTGAGCTTACAAATTTATCTCTCGCTGATGTGGAAAAGCTGAAGGAAGACGCTTAACCACTCTAATACTGATTTCACCAAGCAGATTAACGATGAAATCAGCTATCTCAAATCAGATACGAAAGTGAGGCGAGAATTTATGCTTATGGAAGCTCGTTTGTTAGATGAAAGACGTGAAGGTAAAGCTGAGGGCATTGCTGAAGGCGAAGCAAATGCCAATATTGCTACTGCTAAACGTATGCTGGCTAAGGGCTGCTATTCTCTCGAGGTTATCGCTGAACTTACAAATTTATCTCTCGCTGATGTGGAGAAGCTAAAGAAAGAAGCTTAAGCACGTAAAGCAAGCCTAATACGAAAAATTATACACAAAGCACTAAAAACCCATGTCCCGCCTAAATCGGCAAGACATGGGTTTTCTGTATTCTCAGTGCACACTTTAAGAGTGTGCGCTATTTTTATTTTATTATCTTCTGCAGTACGCCTACATCCGCAAGCTTCTTATTTACTCCTTCTGATACAAATCATAATAACGCCCTTTGCGCGCCAGCAGCTCCTCATGGCTGCCGCACTCCGCAACAGCGCCCTCGTCAAGCACCACAATCTTGTCCGCATGACGGATGGTGGAAAGACGGTGCGCAATAATCAGCGTGGTACGTCCTACCGCCAGCTCGTCGAGCTCCTTTTGTATCTGCTGCTCAGTAATATTGTCGAGCGCGCTTGTAGCCTCATCCAGCACTACTACCGGAGGATTTTTGAGGAAGACACGCGCAATCGCCAATCGCTGCTTCTGGCCGCCGCTCAGCTTCACGCCGCGCTCACCCACCTCGGTATCGTAGCCCGCAGGCAGCTTTTGAATGAACTCATCCGCCGCCGCAGCCTTCGCTGCCGCCTGCACCTCGTCCGCTGTCGCATCCGGTTTGGCGTAGGCTATATTGTAGCGCACGCTGTCGCCGAAGAGAAATACATCCTGCTGCACCAGGCCGATTTGCCTGCGCAGTGATTCCTGCGTAAATGCACGGATATCGCAGCCGTCCAGCAAAATTCTGCCGCTCTGCGGCTCGTAAAAGCGCAGCAAAAGGCTGGCAATGGTTGTTTTGCCTGCTCCCGTAGCGCCCACAAAGGCCACGGTTTCACCTGCTGCCACATGCAGCGAAAGATTGCGGATAACAGGTCTGCCGTCCGCATAGGCAAAGCTGACGTTATCAAAGGCGATATTCCCCTTGCAGGGCGGGCAGATTTTAGCATCCGGTGCATCGGTAATCTCGGGCTTTTCCTGCAGCAGCTCATAAAAACGCTTGAAGCCTGCCATACCGCGCTGATATACCTGAATGAAGCCTAAAAGCTGCATCAGCGGCTTCATAAACAGGCCCACGTAGAGGAAGAAGGCCACCAGCTCTCCGAAGCTCATCAGCCCCTGATTTATCAGCAGACCGCCCACGACTAATATCGCCACATTGATAAAGTTGCTGAAGAAAATCATACTGCCGACGAAATAGGATGTTATTTTGAAGGATTTTTTGCATACTTTCAGATAGGCATCTGCCTTTTCCATAAACTGCGCCATATCGCTGCGCTCACCGGCGAAGGCTTTGATCAGACGCACGCCGTTAATGCTTTCCGCAGCCTTGCCCGTTACCTCGCCCATTGCCACACGATTGGCAAAGAAGGCCTTTTTCATGCGCAGGTTGACGAAAACGGTATGCACTGCCTTCAGCAAAAGCAGGAAGGCAATAAGGCTGCCCAGCATAGGATTCATGTAAATCAGAATAACCATTGTGCCAAGCATCGTCAGCCCGCAGACAGTAAGATCAATCGGCGCATTGCCTGCGAAGCCGTTAATTTCGCTCAAATCGCTGGTGAGGCGCGAAAGCAGCTGACCGCTTTTATTTTTATCGTAAAAGCCGAAGGACAGCTTCTGCAGATGGTTGAACAAATCGCGGCGCATATCGCGTTCCATGGAATAGCTCATGGACTGCGCCCAGTAGATGATGCTGAAATGCATGCCGAAGTTTACCAGATACATGGCAAGCAGTGCCGCCGACCATTCAAGGAGCAGCGGCAGATTCTTAAGCGGCAGCTGCTGTTCCAGCATCAGCTTCACTACATAGGGAAAGAACAGCTCGAGCAGCGCACGCAGCAGCGAGCCTATCACGAGAAAGAGCAAAATGCCCTTATACGGTTTATAATAGCTGAGAAATGTTTTGAACATAAAGCTTTCCTATCCTCTATTCATATATATTCTAAAGCGCGGGCAGCAGCTTTTGCCAAAACGCTGCCGCGGCGTTATATACTTTCTTTTATGATGATACAGTCTACACTATATAGCAGGTATAAAGTCAATAGGATGTGTTCTTAAATAATATCACAAAGCGAGTTATTTGCCAATTGCTATAACGCAAGCGCTTCACTAAAAAACTGCCTTTCCTAAAATCGGAAGGCAGTTTTTTTGTTGCTTAAGCCTTATTCGGCAAGCAGCTTGCCTGCTTCCGCCAGCTTGGCCATTGCTTCGTCGTCGGGAGCACCCAGCGCCAGTACGCCGTCAGCCACAAGTGTCGCACCCGCGTCCTTAACGCGTGCTTCCCAATCCTGCATATAGCTTCCGCCCCAGCCATAGGAGCCGAAGAGCGCTACCTTTTTGCCTGCCAGCTTGCCTTCCAGCTCGGTGAAGAACGGCTCAAATTCGCATTCCTCCAGCACCTCAGCGCCCATTGCCGGGCAGCCCAGTGCCAGAGCATCATAGCCTGCAGCCTCGTCAGCAGTGATTTCGCTGACATTTTTTACAACAGCCTCCGCACCGGCAGCGTTAATTGCTTCCGCAATAGCGTCAGCCATCATTTGTGTATTACCGGTACCGGTCCAAAAAATTACAGGAATTTGTTTCATGATAGTGTCCTCCTTTTGCTTTAAACTTTACTTTTGATAATAACCCTGGATTTGCTCCAGCAGGAAATCAGCACCCTTTTCGCCCATAAACGGCAGGTGTGTTGCCACTACGCCATTCATAAACGGCGCGCTGATGAGCACCTTCGTGTTGCTTGCATCAGCCTGCGTAAGCGCCACGTCATCCGCAAAAAGCAGCGTGTTGCGCAGCTCACGGATTTCCTGCAACCATTCGCCCTCCTCGGCGTAGGCTTCTACGTCTGCTGCCAGTTCGGTGATAGCCTTCAAACTGTGCGCGCACATTTTATGCGTCACGGTGATGCCTGCCTGCGCCAGGAAAGCACCCACACCCTGCACCAGGTCATAATCGCCCTTAACAGCGGCCTGCCTTGGCTTGCTGCCGCCCATCATAGCAAACATACTGAGCATGGACATGCCCTTTTCCTTCATTTTGATGCGCATCAGCACCATGGGCTCAGGAGCTTTGCCAACTGCTGCGCCTACCTGCTCCAAAAAGCTTACAGTGCCGCTGTAGCCGTAGGGAACGGCATAAACATATGGCGTGCCGAACTTTTCTTCAAGATATTTGGCAGCGGCAAGGCCTTCATTGCCCAGCACAATATTTACCTGTGCCTTGCCCATAGCCTGCAGCTCGTCTACGCTGGTGTCGCAGCAAAGGCAGGCGTTGCAGCGCAGTCCCAGTGCTTCATCCAACAGACTCTTTACCTCCCAGATGTCGCTTGCCATGCGGTAGCGCCACGCAGAGGCGCCGATGATGTTGTACACGCCTGCTTCCTGCGCTACGTCCTTCTTTGGCAGATTGCGTACCAGCAGCTTGTAGGTTTCTGCCAGACCGACGCTGTAATCACCGCGGAAGCCGCCCTGCTCGAAGGCCACAAGCTTAGCCTTGACCTCGTTTTGCATATAACGGCACACGCCCTTGATGTCGGTGCCGATGACGGCAGTTACGGAGGAGGCTACGACGAAGATAACCTTCGGCGCATAGCTTTTATCCAATTCAACGATGGCATCCTCCAGGCGTGTTACGTCACCCATTACAACATCATCCTCGCTCATATGCGTAGTGAACATGCGGTTTTGAAAGCGCAGGCCCAAGCCTCCGTATAAGCCCATGCTGTAGTGCGTGGTGCCGGCAGGGCCGTACTCCAATACAATGGCTCCCTGTACAGCCAGAAGGCTCCAGATAATTCCCATTCTGTCCGACGGTGTCGGTAAAAATCTTACTAAGCTCACAGGCCGGCCTCCTCTCTGAATTTCTTTGCGTCGGCTACAGCCTTCGCCACTGCCTGCAGCATGAAGCTGCTGCATTCAAAGCCCAGCATCTTGCCTGCCGGGTCGCTGTGCAGCAGGGCAATGCCCTTGCGGCGCAGGCGTTCACCGAACTCATGGCCCATATAGAACCACGGATGCAGTACGTCGTAAACATATTGCAGCGGTGCGATATTTGCCGCCTTGCAAATGTACGGGTCGGTTTGCGCCAGAATGCTTTCGATATCAGCAAAATTAGCCTCACTCAGCTTATTGCTCTGAATCAGCTGCGGCACCAGTCCCAAGCTGCACAGATAGCTGTTGAGCTCAAAGCAGTCATACTGCGTATTGCCGTAGATATAGGGCACGCCCTTTACGTCAGGCAGCACCTTCTGCTCCATTTCCTTGCATTCCTCAAACTTAGTGCCAATCTCCGCAGGCAGCGGCAGCTCCAGATAATTAAACAGATGCTGATAGGTCTGCAGGATTTTTTCCGGTGCGGCGAAGCGGTTGAAGTAAACGTAAGGAATGCCGTACTGCTCCTGCATAGCCTGCGCCAACGGCAGTGCGATATCATGCACGACGATGTTTACCTTCGCTGCGGGAGCACGGCGGATTTCCTCGGCAGTGCAGCCGCTGGGCAGCTGTACGCCCAGCTTGACGCCTGCTGCCTGCAAAAATGCGTGCAGCTCCGTGTCGGCAAAGTTGCCCATGCGCTGGCCCAGAACGTTGACACTGCCGTCGCAGTCCTGCTTTTGCATCATGGTGGCGCAGGCAGTGATGGCGCGCTCCAGACCGGGGAAGTGATCCTCGCACTTAAAGTGCTCGGTGTGCACCGCCATTACCGGAATACTGTACTGCTTCGTCAGCTCTGCGGCAATGGCGTCGTAATCATCGCCGATTACCTCAATTACGCAGGTGGTGACGAGCATCACGCATTTCGGCTGATATTCCGCCACTATTTCTTTGAAAGCCTTGTGCATGCTTTCGGTACTGCCGAAGGTCACGTCATGGCTGTCTAGTACAACAGAAACGCAGCGTCCCGCAATACCGCCGTAGCGCTCGTTAATGGTGAGGCTTTTGGTGTAATAGCTGCATTCGTCCGTGCCTACGATTACCAGCAGACAATCGTCGATACCGCCTGCCACCATCGCCGCACCCATCAGCGGACAGTGGGTGCCGGGGAACAGCGCTGTTGTGAGCTGGGGCACATCCTTGATTGTCTGCACCTTGCTCAGGCGGTTCAGGCGGCCTAAGATTTCGTTGCCGTCCATGCCTGCAGCTTGCGGCGGCATACCCATTTTCTCAGCCATTTTGCGCATTTCATCCTTTTTTTCGCCCTTCATTGCCTGCATCATGCTCTTCATCTTGCCCATGTCGGGCATAGCGCTCTTGTCGCCATTTTTCTGCTTGGTCTTGATAGCTTCGATGGCGCTTTTGGGCATGCCCATTTTTTCGGCCATCTTCCACATTGCATCTTCCTTTAAGCTCATGTACTGCCTCCTATTCTTCTTCGTCCTCGCTCATAGCCAGCACACGCTCGGCTAATTCGTTGTATACCTGTACCATTGGGGAATCCTTGACAAATTCGCTGACGGTACCGCCCTGATTTTCGGCGATTTGGATATCGCCGCTGCGCGGTACGTACTGCACAACCTCGGTACCGATTTCTGCGGCAGCTTTAGCTACCAGCTCCTGCTCATTCTCAATGTTTTTGGCGTTGAGGATGATTCCCTTTAAGCGTGCGTAGCCGCGACGGCCAAAGTTTTTGATGGCCTGGGCGATGTTGCTTGCCGCGTAGAGGGCCATCATTTCGCCGGAGGATACGATGAATACCTCGCGTGCGTAGCCTCCGCGGATGGGCATGGCAAAGCCACCGCAGACTACGTCGCCTAATACGTCGTAGATGACAATATCAGGCTTGTAGGTTTCAAAGGCTTCCAGCTCAGTCAGCTTTTCGAAGGCGGAGATGATGCCGCGGCCTGCGCAGCCGATGCCGGGGGTGGGGCCGCCGGCTTCTACGCACAGGACGCCGCCGAAGCCTTCAAAGACAATGTCCTCTAATTTCAAGGCTTCGCCTTTGGCTTTCAGTTGTTCTAATACTGTGGGGATGCGTTTGCCTTCCATGAGGTTTTTGGTGCTGTCGCTTTTGGGATCGCAGCCGACTTGCATTACTTTGTAGCCTTTTAATGCGAGGGCTGCGGATAAATTGGATGTGGTGGTGGATTTGCCGATGCCGCCTTTACCATAGATTGCTATTTTTCTCATGTTTTTCTCCTTGTGGGTTATAGTTATTAAGGGTTATTATTGATGTTCAATGCGAAGTGCAGCCTGCTTCCTTACGCGTGCGTTGCTAGGATACTTTTTGCCCGGGTCGGCAAAAAGTATCCAAAAAACGCCCTTAATGGCTGCTTCGCCGGATTCTGGCGACTGGATTCGCAAAATTTTTCACGTCGCTGATTTTTGCATGACGTGCGTCTGCAGAATGCGTCAACACTCCAGCGAAAAATTTCTGTGCCTGTCCGTTGCTTGCGCAGTTCGCTTGACATCGTGGTTCTGGCGAGCCCGTCGTCCGTTCCGGTCTGCGCAGCGCCAAGGGTGGTGTCCTGTTTGTTTGAGCAAAGTTTTGATTATCAGGCGCAATGAAAATCTAAGTTAAAATTGTCTTATAGACTGTCATTTATATTCAATTACAAATGGGAATCCTTGTACGAAGTAGCAGCGTACTTTTTGTCCGGCGTCGTTTTTGGCAGCACTGAAGCGCCATTTATAGAAGGCGCTGAGGGCGTTGTTATCCAGAGTGCTGTTGCCGCTGGAACGCACTACTTCGGCGCTTTCTACGCGCCCATCAGTGCCTATAACGCCACGCACGACAACGCGCCCGCCGATTCCCGCATCACGCAGCGCCTGCGGATAAACCGGAGCCGCAGTTGAGGCTACGCGCGGAGGTACCTTGGGATTGCGGGCAATGCCGGGGCCTGTGCCGTTGCCAATGCCATTGCCGTGTCCCGCACCGTGACCGCCACCGCTGCCACTGCCGCTGCCTGCACCAATACCGCTGCCAGTGCCTGTGCCATGGCCTGTTCCGTGACCGCCGCCGCTGCCACTGCCGCTGCCTTTTTTTGCACCTGCAGGCACATGCTTCACTACATGCTTCACAACCTGCTTATGCTCTATCTTGCCATCAGGCAGAGTAATCGTTTCTTCCTCCACGACTTCCTCCACCTGCTCCTCGCCATCGTCGGCAGCATCAGCGACAGCTTCATCGCCGCCACCGCCTCCTCCGCCGCCGGCATCAAAGAACACAACATTGTCAGCATCCGCAACTGGCGGCTGCATGGCAAAAACGCCCGAAAACGCCAGTGCGACGAACAATATAAAATGTATTATCAGTGAACCGCAAAAGCCAAAGCGATGACGTGCCTTCGCCTGCAGCTTTTCTATCTGCTTCATAGTTACTTACCGCCATCCGTCGCCAGGCCGAAGCGTGCTACGCCTGCACCCTTCAGCTTATCTACCAGCTTAATCACCTCGCCGTACTCCAGCGCCTTTTCCGCACGGATGACAACGGCGAAGTTTTTGTTCTTCTTCTGCTCCAGGCCTGCCTGCAGCGCTAAGGCCTCCGCATCCGTTTGGGCATCGCCCAGATAAATGCTGCCGTCGGCCTTCATCGTCACGGCGAAGGTTGTCGTGGTATCCGTCGCCGCATTTTTAGCCTGCGGCAGCTTCACCGGAATCGTTTTCAGGTCAATCATATACATCGTGCTCAGCATAAAAAAGACCAGCAGGAAGAACATAATATCAATCATCGGGATAATCATCAGCGGCGGCGTTTTCCTGTTACGCACATCTCGCAGCTTCATGATTTTCCTCTCCTTGTTTCAGCCTCCAGCAGCGCGCTGAAGCACTGCTCCATATCCGTAATCATATTGTCCATACGGTGAGCGAAATAGGAATGTGCGCACAGTGAAAGAATAGCCACGCACAAGCCCGTCGCCGTTGCAATCAGCGCTTCACCGATACCGCCGGTAATCGCCATCGGCGCACCCGCTTCTACATTGAAAATGCTGAAGGCACCAATCATGCCTACAATAGTTCCCAGCAGTCCCAAAAGCGGGGACATCGTTACGATAATGCCCAGGTAATCCAGCTTATCGCGCAACGTCGCCATAAAAATACCGGCACGGCTTTCGAGGAAGGCGCTCTTTTCTGCCTTGCCGCCTGCAACAGCCTCTACATCGGCAAGCATCTGCGCGCACTGACCGCTGCCCTTGCGCGCCAGCTCCGTCGCCACAGCAAAATCACCGCTGCGCACGGCAGCACAATAGTGGTAGGCAAAGGCTGCGCCGCTGTCCACGCTCTTATAATATATAAACCGCTCAATGGCGATTGCTATCACAGTTATAGAACAGGCGAGCAACGGCCACATAACCAGTCCGCCCTTCTGAAAGTACATTATTAAATCTGTTATTGCCTGCATATTTTCCTCACAAATCTACAAATGCTGTCGTACTTTTACAGGAGGTGCATACTGCTCCCCAAAGTACAGAAAGGAGCAGTATGCTGATATTATGGAATCAAAACTCTAATTAAAAGGTCATCTCTGCGCCTACACGCCAGGTACGGCCGTCGATGCTGTAGGTATGATAGGTATCATACAGGAAGGATTTATTAAAGATATTATCTACACCGGCATAAACGCGGTAATTTTTGTTGAACTGCTTGCTGACAGACAGACCGGTGGTGCTGTAGGAATAATCCTGCTGATAGCCGTCAGTGTTGCTCTGATGATAGTTGAAGTAATATCTGTTATACAGATTTACGGTCAGCGGATTTTCCTTGGCATCGGTGTAGGTCAGCTGAATCAGGCCGTTGTGGCGTGCTCTGTAGGCCAGGCGGTCACCGGTTTCCAGATCCTTGGCATCCAGATAGTTGTAAACGCCTCTTACGCTCCAGTGTTCATCTAAATTGTAGCCGATTTCACTTTCCAGGCCTTTGATTTCTACCTCACCGCGGTTGATATATTCACTCCAGATAATATTCTGCGCCAGCTTATCGGGATCATAGTCACCGCCGTCAATCATATTTTTAATTTTGTTTTGGTAATAGGTTACCTTGCCGCTGACCTTACCCTTTTCGGCCTCAAAGCCAAAGTCAAAGTTGGTGCTTTCCTCCGGCTGCAGGTCAGGGTTACCGATAACATTTACCGGCATCGGTGCCATGCCAACCTTCTCCATCTGAGAATACAATTCGTATAAGGTCGGTGCGCGGTAGCCCTTGCCCCAGTTTGCTTTCACGCGGGCATTTTCGCTTAATTTGTAGGTTGCGCCCAGCTTCGGAGAGGTGTGGGTGCCGAAGGAATCATGGTGGTCAATGCGTACTGCGGGAATCAGCAGCAGCTTGTCGCCGATTTTCCATTCGTTCTGCAGATATACGGCAGCAGTTTCCGAGGATACCTCAGATGATGTCTTGCTCTTGCCGTTGACGGTTACATCATGTTGGTCAGTGCCGCGTCCCTTCAGATGCGTACCGTTCATGATATCCTTTTTGTATTCGGCACCGAAGGTCAGGGTATTGTTGTCATCCATTTTGTAGGAATCCTTGCCTTCGACAACGAGCTGCTTGTAATTATTTTGGTCAAAGTCAACAAACTTATCGGCATTGGTATTCAGATTTTTATACCAGGAGGTATTGTCCTTGCGCAGCTCACTGAAATAGGTGCGGAAATTATAATCATGCTTACCGTCCTTGCCGTTATAGCCTAAGCTGTAATCGGAACGGGTATTATCATAGAAGTGAGAAGAAAGCATGGGATATTTTTTAATAGTCGTAGGGTCAGGCATCGACGCATTTAACTGCTCCATTGTATAGCCTTTGTTTAGCAAAGCATTCACAAAAGCCTGGCCATTAACCATTGCGGCAGGAGCACCACCTGCTATCGCTTGTTTTCTTAAAAAACCTAACAATGTAGTCATCTGCGTTTCTGTATAATCTGTTGCCATGCTGTTCCAGCTAAAGCTTTTGAGCTGCTCACGCATGAAGTTCATATCAAAATCAAGGCTATGGTTATCATCAAAAGCATAGCTCAGGCCGGTGTTCAAAAAGCGACGTGTGCCATACATGTTGGTGCTGCTGGCATCGGTTGAAGTAACTGCACCGGTCGTTGTATTTTTAGAGTAGTTTTTATAGACACCGCTGTCGAGCTTGCGTACCTTTTCGATACCGCCGCCTATTTTCAGGCTCAGCTTGCCCTGCTTGCCGGAGGAATACATAAAGCTTGTTGCTTCATCCTTGGTGCCGGTGTGCATGTTGACGCTGATGCTGGGAGTGGTAGATTTTTTGGTGATGATGTTGATTACGCCGCCGATAGCGTCAGAGCCATAGAGGGCGGAGCCGTTGCTGCGGATGATTTCGATACGCTCAACATCGGAAATGTTGATACGCTTTAGCTCGTAAGCATTTTGGGAGCTTTGCGTATTTTCTGCCGCCATGCGCTTGCCATCAACAAGAATCAGGGTGTGCATGGTGCTGTTACCGCGCATCTGTACCTGATTGCCGGTCATGCCGTTATCCTGCACGTCAATATTATTTGCCAGGCGCAAGGCATCCTGTACGCTGTAGGCACCCAGTTCTTTAATCTTCTGCTCGGTAATAACCTCAACGCTTTGCGGAACCTCTTTTTTCTCAATCTGCGTCTTCGTAGCGGTCACAACATAATCCGCACCGCTGTATTCATCATAATTATCTGCCTCCGCAGCAAATGCCATATGGCCGACTGCGCTGACAACGCAGGCTGTGAGTAAGGCTATTTTCTTTTTGTTTAAATTTCTCATAATGCACCTCTTTTTTCTGCTTGTTTTTATGGTATATTTCACACCCGCAAGGTCAGCGACCGCTAACCCACGGATAAAAAAATATCGGAAGAATTTATTTTCTGTCGAACCAAACGACAAAATCACCCGCAGGCTTTTCGCCCTTCTGTTTGCGCTCCAGCGGTGTGATTACGGCAACCTTGAGCTCAGGACGCAAAGCTTCCAGCTTTTGCGCTGTTCCCAGATGCGCGTCGGAATGGAAGCAACCGTTGATATGCAAAATCTGCATATTCTGATGTGCGTCGGCAAATGCAGCAATGCTCTCGGCCATCTTGTCATCCTTCAGGCATTGCGCCGCATACACGGCAGCCAGGCGCTGCGGCGGCATTTTCATCGGAGCTGCCGGGGAGCTCATCTGCGCATAGAATTTATCCTTATACGCGCCCTCGGGAGCATATGTATGCTTGGGCAGCCATTGCTGATACTGCGCCTCCACGCCCTCCGTCGAAGCGTTGTTTTTCGCTACGTGCGCTGCCAAAAAGCGCGGTACGTTAGCGGCAATAACGGGCATTTTCTTTTCTTTGGCAAAATTTACCAGCGGAGCATAATCCGTACGATAATTAGGCCAGGGACGGCTTGCAGCCAGGAAATTCTCCTCGCTCAAAGTACCTGCCAAAAAGTTATTTAACTTACTTTGGTTATCTACCTCAAACATTTCCATGGATAAGGCCAGTTTTGCGCCTTTTGCCTTATACATTGCCTTCAAAAGCTCTAATTCATATTGGTGTATTTCACTTTGGTCATGATATTCACCAAAGAAGACCACATCATACTTTTGCAGCTTGCTTGCCAGCTGCGCTGCTGTTAAATTTTTACCGCTCTGCGCATCGCTGAACTGCGCCGCACCTGCGGCACCTGCGCCCAGGCACAGCATTGCCATGCTAAGAGCGATTGTTTTCATGAATTTATTCATCTTAATCATGCTCCTCTACACTATACGGAAAGCACACGGGGTACTGCGTCCCGTTGGCCTCGACACGCATGATCACAGCCTTCACATCGTAAAGCTCTTCAATCACAGACTGCGTGAACACCTCGTCCGTAGGTCCGTCTGCCATGATGGTGCCCTTTTTCAGCGCAATCAATCGCTCACTGTAGCGCGCCGCATGGTTCAAATCGTGCAGCACCATGATAACCGTCAGCCCCATTACGTTATGCAATCGCACAACAAGCTCCATCAGCTCCAGCTGATGATGCACATCAAGATAGGTCGTAGGCTCATCGAGCAGCAGAATCTTAGGCTTCTGCGCCAGCGCCATGGCCAGCCACGCGCGTTGACGTTCGCCCCCGCTCAGGGTATGCACCAGGCGCGTACGCAGCGGTCCCAGCTCCGTAAACTCCAGTGCTTCTTCAATAGCCAGGCGGTCCTCCTGATTGAGGCCGTCGAAGAACTTGCGGTACGGCAGGCGTCCGTAGCACACCAGCTCCTCCACCGTCGTGCCGCCGGGAGCGTTCGCGCTTTGCGCCATCACTGCCAGCGTGCGCGCCACCTCTTCCGTAGACATTTTGTTGATGTCCTTGCTGTCGAGATAAACCGCACCGCTCGCAGGCTCCAGCAAACGGCATAACGCCTTCAGCAGCGTTGATTTGCCGCTGCCGTTCGGCCCGATAATCGTCACAATCTCTGGCTTGGCTATATCCAGCGTCAGATCCCTGATTATCGTGTGCTCGCCGTAGCGCAGGGTAATCTTTTGTGTATGTAATGTCGGGATATTCATAGCTTAACGCATCCTCCGTTTCAGCAGATACAAGAAGAACGGACCGCCGATGAAGGACATGAAGATGCCCACGGGAATTTCCAGCGGACTGAAAAGCGTTCTTGCCGCCGTATCAGCCAGTGTTACCACCGCACCGCCGGCAATCGCCGCACAGGGCAGCAGGTATTCGTGGTCGCTGCCGATTAACAGGCGCATGATGTGCGGCACGATGAGGCCCACAAAGCCCAGCATGCCTACTACGCTTACGGAAACCGCCGCCAGCAGCGCGGAAAGAAAGATTAAAATCGTGCGCATACGCATAACGCGTACGCCCAGACTCTTGGCCAGCTCATCACCCAACTGCAACGCATTTAGGGAACGCGCACACAAAATCGTGCCGATAATACCAATCGCGCTATAAGGCAAAAGCATTTCCACATGCCCCCAGCTGCGCCCCTGAAAGCCGCCAGCCATCCACATAACCGTGCCTTGGATTCTGTCGCTGTAAAATACGTTCAGCGCCGCCATACCACCACCGAAGAAGGTGGCAACCGCCACGCCTGCCAGAATCATGCGCAAGGGGTTAATGCCCATTTCCCACGCCAGGAAGAAGACGATGCCCGTGGAAAGCACGGCTCCGACGAAGGCTGCCAACGGCACCATGGCTGACTGCTCGGGAAAGAGCAGCATTATCACCATCGCAAAAAGGCCCGCACCGGCGCTCACACCGATGATACCGGGGTCTGCCAGCGGATTGTGCAGCACGCCCTGCAGGTTGCAGCCTGCCAAAGCCAGGTTAGCTCCTACAAGCACCGTAACAATCGTGCGGGGCAGGCGGATGAGGTTCACAATGCGGTCGGTGTCCGCATCTGCCTCGCCCAGCAGCGCTGCCCATGTTTCGCTCACCGTAAGGCTCACTGTACCGCTGCCGATGCTCATGAAGATGCCTGCGACGAGCAGGATGCACAGGCCGAAGAACACTGCTATGCGCACTTTTTCTTTTGTTTTGGCATCATTACTCATTACTTGGCCTCTCCATACATATATTCTTTCATAATCTTCATCGCTTCGATGGTGTGCGTGCCGGGGTTAACGGTAAACAGGCTCGGCGGCAGCTGGTACACACGGTTATTCTTCACGGCGTTCACGTCATGCCAGATGGCGTTGTCACGCATATTGGCGCGCAGCTTTTCCAGAATCTCCTTGCTGCCGCCCATGGTAATCAGCATCACGATGTCGGGGTTTTCCTTGGCTACGAATTCCATGCTCAGCGGAATGTAGCTGCTGTCCTTCACATTCTCGGCCTTGTCTGCAATGTTTACGGCGCCCAAACGCTCTGCCAGGTCACCGCCGAAGCTCTTTTTGGTGGACATGTTGAAGCTGTCCGGCGAGCCGAAGATAATCAGCACCTTCGGACCTCTGCCCTTCTGTACGTCCTGTGTCAGCGCAGCATATTCCTTTTCTATCTGCGCACGCTTGGCGGCAGCTTCCTTTTCTCTGCCGGCAAAATGGCCGAAGTCGTCTATGCTTTTCAGCACATCCTCATAGGAGTTTATCATGTTCAGGTAAAGCGGCACGCCGGCCATTTCCAGAGGCTTGCGCAGCATTACGTGGAAGGGTACGTTCGTGCCTACAACCAGGTCAGGCTTCAGGCTCATGATTTTTTCCAGATTTGGCGCGTGGATCATGCCTACTTCGGGGATGTCCTTAATGCTTTCCTTGATGTCATCGGGATATGAAGTGCTGGTAGGTCTGCCGACGGCCTTGCCGCCGATGGAGGTGAAGATTTCCAGATTGGAGGCATTGAGAAAGACGATTCTTTTAGGCTCCGCGGGGATGTGTACCTTGGCGCCGGTGCTGTCGGTTACAGTTACGGCGGCGTTGGCTGCGAGCTTGTGCTGCCCTCTTGCCAGCAGGAAGTAGCCTGCCAGGGCTATGATTACGACAAATACGAGTAAGATATATTTTTTCATACGCAACTCCCTTTACAATATTAGCTAGTGCTATCTTTGAAATTAAATTAGCCTAGTCTAACTTCACTATGACATTATCTTATAAGATGGGGTTTTTGTCAAGTTAAAATTATCGTAGGCTAATTGAAAGTTTTAGTTCGCAAAGTAAAATTCAAGAGAGATATCTATTTTCAGCACATCTTTTGTCTCCATTATGCTCTGCAAGCGCAGCTCCTTTACCTTGCAGCCATTGCGTTCCACTTGTCGCAGCCAACGCAGCAATGAATAAAACTCACCAACAGTACTAACATTTAATCTCTGCATTTGTAAGCCATTCTGCAAAGCTATAGGCTTCCCCTCCATCTGAAGCTTGCTCAACTGAAGCCCCTGAGCAAGCGCCTGCTTTTGCAGTCGCTGTAGCCCGTTGTTCAAACTAAGCTGCTGCTCTACCTTCTTCTCTAAATCATTCTGCTTAAGCAGCAGTCTTGTTTTATACGTTTCATAATCACTATGCTCATTAGCAAAGCGCATCTGCCGCGTCAGCTTTACCTGCAGCTTATCTGTCTTTGCTACCGCCAGTTGACGTTCAGTCCACAGCGACCACGCATTAACTAGCAAGCCAATAGCGATCAAAGTTGCTACGCAAGCTAGTGTATTAATTGCCTTTTCTCCTAGCTTCATTTCTTGCCCTCCTTCAGCTCCAGCTTGAGCTTATAAGCAATAGTATTTCCCTGTTGCTCTGATTGCAACAGCTCTACTCTGCTATAATAGCCACATTTTTGCAGTTGCTCAACTAAGCTTTCCAAAGCTAATGCATCAACTGCCCTTCCCTGCAATAATAAAGGCTTCTTCGTACCGCCATATTCCAAAGCAGTAAGCCAGCAACCAGGCAGCATCTGACGGCAGATGCGTTCCAACTCACCAACGGCCTCTTTCGATGGTTTAGACACTGCAGCCAACAGCTTTTCCAAACGCTGACAGTTACGCTCAACAACCTCGCTTTCCTGCATACGCTGTTCCCACTCCGCATACTGCTCTAATTGCTGCTCTACCTCCTGCAAATCGCGCTGCGCCAGATAACAGCCTCCCCAGGCACTGGCATAAGCCAAAATCGCTAACCCCAAAGCTGCACAGCCTGCTTTTGTCAGATAACGGCCAAAATTGGCCGCTATCCCCTGTAAGCGCCTCTGCTTCTGCCTGTATATTGACGGAAGAGACTTCCCGGCAAACCATTTATCTGCTGCTTCATCAATCGTTTTACTGCCTAACAAAATCCCCTGCAGCTTCAGCATTAAACTTCTGCACAGCTGCTCCAGTTCAGCACGCGACGCATTCTGTAAGGCTGCAAACATTACCTGATATTGCTGTTCATCTGCTTCACCGATAACATGTGCTTCAAAGCTATAAGTATAGTCTTCATGCATCCAAGGAACGCTCTGCTGTACTTCCCATTTTAAGGCAGCCTGCAGTTCACGCCGCCGCATTGAAGGCAACACCATCTGTTCAGAATACATCATTGCTGCCGCAGGCAGCAACAAAACCGCTGCCCCCTCTTCTACATCACGTGCCAAAAGAATTTCGCGTAAAGCATCGGTAAGTCTTTGCTTATCTGCCAGACATTCCTCATTCAGCTGCTCCTGCCAGCTATGCTCACCATTCTGCCAATACGCAACCTCCCCCGTTTGCAGTGACAACAGCAAAAGCGCCTGCTTACGGCGCAAACGGCAGCGCAAAGCGCACAGTACAGGCTCAAATAGTTCTTCAACACTAATACTTTTACCATACTTCATCATAAGAACATCCTCCAATACCATGTAATGATTTCTTTACCATAAAAATACGCAGCAACCGCTGCTGCGCACAAAAACGGTCCGAAGGGAATTGCCTGTTTCAGCTTCCCACGCCTGCACAGCAACAGCAACATACCCACAATGCCACCGCTGATAAAAGCAAGCAGTAAACACAATAGTCCCTGCTCTAAGCCAAGCCAGATACCAAACGCCGGCGCTAGCTTAACATCACCCTCGCCCATACCTCCGCGACTGGCAAAATACAGCACCAACATTATTGCCAACATAATTCCAGCGCCGTAAGCAGCATCAAAAAGCTGCCCCTCATACCACGCGCGTACTAAGCCAACTGCCGCTAAAAATAACGTTACCTTGTCATAAAGCAGCATAGATTTCAGATCGGTATAGGTGTGAAAAAGCAAACCGAGAACAAAAATAACGGAAAACATGATTACCTCCTTAATTTTTTCCCAAAAAAGCAAATAGGACCCCTGCATTGTAATTTGTACTACAATACAGGAGTCCTAAAACTCTTTACTACATATTTACTTTTTCTGCTCCCAGATAAAGCCAATGCGCTTAGCTACAGAGCTGAAAGTCTTACTTGCTGATTACCAGTTCAGGTCCTCAACCTCTTGACGGCCTTTGCCGGTCAGAGCATCCATCATGATGCGTTGCTCGATTTGAGCAGCCAGCTTCTTGGTGAACTTAACAGTATCCGGGTTAACGGACATGCTGTCGATACCGCTCTTAATGAGGAACTCGCAGAACTCAGGATATACGCTCGGAGCCTGACCGCAGATAGAAACGGTCTTGCCATCCTTATGAGCAACCTCGATCAGGTGACGGATTGCACGGCGTACAGCCAGGTTACGTTCGTCATAGATATGAGAAACAGTATCGTTATCACGGTCGCAGCCCAGAACCAGCATGGTCAGGTCGTTTGAACCGATGGAATAGCCGTCGACAAACTTGTTGAACTGGTCAGCCAGGATGATGTTGGACGGAATCTCAGCCATCAGCCAAACCTTGAAGTCTTTACCACGGGACAGACCGCAGTCAGCCATAATCTTGGTAACCTTTTCGCATTCCTCTACGTTACGGCAGAACGGAATCATAACGTTCAGGTTCTTCAGGCCGAACTCTTCGCGAACCTTGCGAACAGCCATGCATTCGAGTTTGAATGCTTCGATATATTTAGGATCATAGTAACGGGAAGCACCACGCCAGCCCAGCAGAGCGGAAGGCTCGTTCGGCTCGAATTCGTCGCCGCCCTTCAGGTCGCGGTATTCGCTGGACTTGAAGTCGGAGAAGCGCATGGTTACCGGTCTCGGAGCCATAGCCTGGCAAACTTGGCGGATGCCTTCAGCCAGTTGGTCTACAACCTTTTCCGGTTGACCGATTTTAATCAGATACAGCGGATGTTCATGGATATAAGTGGTCCAGATGAACTCTTCGCGCATCAGGCCGATACCGTCGCAAGGCAGAGTAGCATATTTTTCAGCCAGCTCTGGATCGCCCAGGTTCATATAAATCTTAGTGCCGGTCGGCGGGAAGTATTCAGCAGCAGCAACTACTTGTTGTGCCGGTTGTTCAGCCTTCGGCTCTTCGATGATGCCTTCGTATACAACACCATGAGTAGCATCGATGGTTACGTCAATGCCGTCAGGAATGGTGGTGGTAGCAGCTTCGCCACGGCTCTTGGTACCTACGATACAGGGAATGCCCAGCTCGCGGGATACGATAGAAGCATGGCAGGTCATTCCGCCGCTATCGGTTACGATTGCTTTCGCTTTCTTCATAGCCGGTACCCAGTCAGGAGCGGTCATTTCGGTTACGAGAATTTCGCCTTCCTTGAATTCGTCGATATGGGACGGATCCAAAATTACATGTACGCGGCCTGCTACATTACCAGGGCTGGCAGGCAAGCCTTTAACGATAACTTTGCGATCAGTAGTCACTTTCTTCTCCTCTTTCGGTGCACCATTTTCTTTGTTACGACGGCTCCATACGGTTTCAGGACGGGCTTGCAGGATGTAAACCTTGTTATCGCGCTCGTCAACGCCCCATTCCATATCCATGTAGCAGCCATAGTGTGCTTCAATTTTCTTAGCGCATTCAGCCAATTGTTTGATTTGCTCATCAGTCAGCTTCTGCTCGTTTTGCTCATCCAGCGGCACAACAACTTCTTCGCAGTCGCCGTCAGCTTTGCGGATCAGCTTAATGTCCTGCGCGTTAACGTTCTTTTCAACAATCTCGCAGGTAGCTTTATTTACAGTATAGTTATCCGGAGTTACGGTGCCTTGAACAACATATTCGCCCAAGCCCCATGCGCCTTCGATGAGGATGTTCTTGTCGTCGCCGGTAGCAACGTTTACAGTGAACATAACGCCTGCAGCCTTGGAGAATACCATCATCTGTACTGCAGCGCTCAGTGCTACATCCAGATGATCAAAGCCTTGTTTTTCACGGTAGTAAACCGCACGGTCGGTAAAGCAGGAAGCATAGCATTCCTTAACCTTAGCAACGATGGTTTCTGCACCCTTTACGTTCAGGTAGGTGTCCTGCTGGCCTGCAAAGCTTGCATCCGGCAAATCCTCTGCGGTAGCGCTGCTGCGAACAGCAACGAACGGATCAGCCTGGCCAACCTTTTCACCCAACTCTTCGTAAGCTTCGGCAATCAGATCCTGCAGATCCTGCGGCATTTCTTCGTCCATAATTGCCTGACGGACCTTAGCGCAAACCTCGCGCAGCTGAGCGCTGTTGTCTACGTCCAGACCGGCAATTAAAGTTTTAATCTTTTCGTACAGACCGGTCTGTTCAAAGAAGTATCTGTAAGCGCAGGCAGTAGTTGCGAAGCCATACGGTACAGGTACGTCAACATGAGAGGTCAGCTCGCCCAAGGAAGAAGACTTACCACCGGCGATTGCTACGTCTTTTCTCTCCAGCTGGTCAAACCACAGCAGGAATGCTTTTTCTTTCTCCATAATAAATTGCTCCTTTTAAAATACTATACTTTTTTCTGGGGAAATCCTTAATATAGTGTATACTATATCACATTTAAAGAGCATATTCAAGCGATTTCTGCAGTTTTTTTTAGATTTTTTGTAGAAAATTCACCGACATGATATAATACAGATAAAAGTGAGGTGCGTGCCATGAATTTTATCGACAGCTTTTGCAGTAACATAAAAAAGGTAATTGCCCTTATAGCTTTAATGCTCCTTTTAACGCTCGTTATTTTAATTTTTACGCATACATCATTAGGCTATTTCCTTGTACTGCTGCCTATAACACTGCTGATTATTTATCTTTTACATAAAATGAAAAAACTTGATCCGGAGAACGCTTTCATCTATAACTCCGTTTTAGTAATTCTGCTTTTCATTTTTATCCTCTTTGATTTGCGAAAGGATATAGTACTGCTTGGTTGCTTCGCTTATATTATCCATCTATTGATGGCATACCATCTGATCCTGAAGCCGCCTGCCATAACGCAGCAGCAGGAAAAAAATGATATAGAATCAGACACTATCAACGTCACCGGCTCTTTTATCACCTACGACGACACCTGCCCCGATGATGGCGAGGACTACGGGCCTGAAGGCAGCGTTATCTGGGGACCGCGTACTATCGAAGAAAAGATCTATATCAACGGCAAATGGTACATCAACGAAAACAGCGAGGAATGGGAAGAAAACGAAGGTTGCTGAGCCATTAAACAATTTATGCAGACGCTCATATGCATGGGCGTCTTTTTTTGCGCACAAAAAAGCAGTCCTACCAAAGTAAGACCGCTAATTAACGATTGGTGGAGACGAGGAGAATCGAATTTAATTTTTGAACTCTTCTATAAGGCATTCGTGCTTCTTGCTTTTCCTATCGTAGTTTATACCGATAAACAGGATGTTATCAGTGTATTCTTTGATAGCTTCCTGATACTGCTTCTTTTTAATCTGATCAATTGCAGTCTTGGCATCTTGGTTCCATTTCAGTTCGACTACTAATGCCGGATGGTTTTTCCTGTATTCCGGCTTTGGAATATAGACAATATCAGCGAAACCTTTGCCTGCAGGAAGTTCTCTTCTAGGCTTGAAATAGAAATTCATCGTTGCCAGAAAAGCTTTGTCTAAAACGTAGCTCAAAGAATTTTCGTCGTTGTACTGAAGTATCGAAACGGATGTATCATGAACAGCTTCAATAATCTTAGCAACTTCATTGTTGTCTTTTCTATTAACCGCAACAAGCAGTCTTTCAGATTCTTTTAGAAAGTCTAGAATCTCTGTCCATTTTACGGACTGTACAGCCTTCTGAAATTCTGTCCTGATTTCTTCATTAGGAATTTCGGCAGTTTCTTTTTCAGGACTATAAGCAAGATAACCTAGATGGATGAGCAGCGCAAGCACGTCATTCTTGTCGTCAAAAGAATCCATATCGTTTTGGAAGAAATAGGGATTGACCTTTACGCTTCCACCTGCGAGCAGCTCAATAACATCCTTGCGTAATCCGTCAAAGTCAATACTGATAAGGTCTTTAACAGATTCGTAAGTCCCGCTCTGAAGCCAATAGCTCTGAAAGTTCCCCTGCAGGATCAAATTAGTTACAGCAAAAGGATTATAGATGTGCAGGCCACTCAACCTGTAGCCGTCGTACCAGCGCCGTATATTGCCGAAATCTTTGTTGTAAGTTTTACAAAGTACTGCTACTTCTTCTTCCGTAAAGCCAAAATAGGGAGCAATCGGTCCGGGGTTTATCATAGTGTATTCCATGAAGTTATTCAATGTCGACTGCGTTTTATACTTCTTTATAGGCAGTATGCCTGTGATATAAGCAAGCGCAATAAAACGTCTTGCACCAGCTCCTTTGAACAGACTGCGAAGAAACGCAATATATTTTTCATGGGTTTCTTTTTGCTTGGGTGCGGCACGGAACATAGCATCCCATTCATCGATTATAATGACAAATCTGTTTTCGGTAGCCTGATTAATATAGTTCAGTGCTTCGGAAACCGTCTTGGTATCTGACGGTATTGTCTCAGGATAAGCCAGGTTCAACTCCTCCAGAACACTCTGGGTTATGTATTCTATAGTATTTTCAATGCTTTCTGCGTTGTCAATGCATTCCTGAACATCGAAGTATATTACATCGTATTTGTTCAGGTGCGTTTTAAAGCTTTGGCAGTCTGTAATAGCAAGTCCTGCAAAAAGCTCTTCAGATTTGCTCTCCTTACTGTAATAGGCCAGGAGCATATCAGCAGCCATTGATTTGCCGAAACGGCGCGGACGACTGCTGCAAATGAATTTCTGGGGCGTATTGATGAACTGGTTAGTGAAATCGATAAGCTTTGTCTTATCGACATATATTCTGGCATTAACAGCTTCTTTAAAGGCAGTATTTCCAGGGTTCAAAAAGATTCCCATGTGTTTCTCCTTCCTTCTTACATACTCTACTATATTATAACATTTTTGGTGTTTCAAGGGAACAAAAAAGCGGTCCTACCAAAGTAAGACCGCTAATTAGCGATTGGTGGAGACGAGGAGAATCGAACTCCTGACCCCCTGCTTG